>JAABUO010000682.1_pt1 | contig 57044 bp, 54 predicted proteins | sample 5559291 | NCBI WGS metagenome assembly JAABUO01 (sample SAMN10711878, study PRJNA513372) | rock metagenome | isolation source: Antarctica rocks | place: Antarctica: Victoria Land, Finger Mt sud | reverse complement strand
GATCAGCTCGAGCGCTGTTTTTTCTCCTTTGCAGCCCAGTAGTTTGTACTTCTTGCCCTGGAGCCGGTGGTAGTTGACGAAGAACTCTTCGATCTCCCGGAGTGCCTGTTTCGGCAGATCCTTCATTCTTTTGATATTTGCGTACATGTGGGTTGTTTCAGCTACCGCGACCAGCCGGTCGTTGCGTGTGGGCTCAATCTTTGGAGACTCCTGAACGCCTTTGATGACGCCGATGAGGCGGGTCATGATCGCGCAGCCCGCGAAGGCAGGTTCGTCCATCAGGACGAGCACGTCGAGCGGATCGCCATCGTCGGCTAACGTCTGCGGAACGAAACCGAAGTCGAACGGAAAAACCATTCCGGCAGGCAGCGCGGCCTTCAGGACGAAGAGTTTTTGTTCCTCATCGAAGCTGTATTTGTTGCGGCTGCCTTTGGGTGTTTCGATAACGACTTGCAGCAGCTTTTCGCCGGGCTTCGCGACTCCGGACGTACTCTCGTCGGCCTTTTTTGTGAACGGTTTGATCTGGGTAGGATCTGCCGGTGCTGCGGACTTCTTCTTTGTCTTCAAGTGTGTTTCCTCACCTTAGTGGAATGCGGGTTGAATTGAAGTGGTTGCCCGGAACACCGCATTGCACCTTCGCAACGATGCTGATATGTGCGCTGCCCTGCTATCTTGCTCGGATGAGCAAAGGTTCAATCGAGCGGACGCTTCTGGCAAGTGCGGCCGCGTTGTTTGTGCTGGGCGGGGTGTTCACACGTGCGCAGCAGGGACATGGGCCAGCAGTCCTTGTGGCTTTGCGGTGGGCTGCGGTTCTGGCGCTGTGTGTGTTTGCCGCCCGGCGAAAAACGCTGACCCCGTGGATCTTTGTCGCGATGGTTGCGGGCGCGGAGATTGGCTTCGACGCGCCTGCCTTTGCGGTGGGGCTGCGCGTGTTCTCGGACATTTTTTTGCGGTTGATCAAGACAATTGTTGCGCCGCTGATCCTCGCGACGCTGGTGACGGGAATTGCGGGCCACGGCGACCTGAAACAAGTGGGGCGCATGGGCATAAAGTCGCTGATCTACTTCGAGATTTTGACGACACTGGCGCTGGTGATCGGCCTCGCGGCGATCAATATTTCGAAGGCGGGCGTGGGACTTGCTCTGCCGGCAGCGGCGGGTGCGACGGAGACATTGACCAGAGTTGCACCCACACATTGGGATGATTTTTTGCTGCACGTCTTTCCAGAGAATCTTGCGAAGTCCATCGCAGAGGGACAGATTCTGCAGGTTGCGGTGTTCGCGGTTCTTTTTGGAATTGCGTTGGCTACGCTCAGCGAGAGCAAGCGTGCGCCGGTGCTGCGCCTGACAGAATCGCTGTCGGAGGTGATGTTCAAGTTCACGAATGTTGTGATGTACTTCGCTCCCATAGGAGTGGGCGCGGCCATGGCGTTTACGGTGGGGCACATGGGGCTCGGTGTGCTGGTCAACCTGGGCAAGCTGCTGTTGACGCTGTACGGGGCGTTGTTCGCTTATGCGCTGTTGGTGATGCTGCCGGTTGCGCTGCTGGCGCGACTCCCCGTCAAAAGTTTTCTGCTGGCAGTGGCGGAGCCTGCGACTATTGCCTTTGCAACCGCGACCAGCGAGGCCGCGCTGCCGCGTGCGATGGAGGCGATGGAGGCCTATGGCGTTCCGCGACGAATCGTTTCTTTTGTCATTCCGGCGGGGTACAGCTTCAACCTGGATGGATCGACGCTGTATCTGGCGCTGGCCAGTATTTTCGTCGCGCAGGCAGCGGGCATTCGCATGGGTTGGGGGCAGCAGCTGCTGATGATGGGCACGCTGATTCTGACCAGCAAAGGAGTGGCGGGTGTGCCGCGTGCGACGCTGGTTGTTCTGCTCGCGACGGCAAGTACCTTTCATCTGCCAACGGAACCAATTTTCGTGATCCTGGGGATCGATGCGCTGATGGATATGGCTCGAACGACGGTGAATGTCGTAGGGAATTGCCTCGCAAGCGCGGTCGTGGCGCGTTGGGAAGGTGAGTTTCGGAGTGAGCGGCCGAGCCTGGTGGTTGTTGACGGGATGGCTGAGTAACAGTCCGGCTGAGCAGGTGCGACGTATACTTTATGTCGATGCAGAAGCGCAGTGCTGGGCCCTCAAAGTCTATGAGCAATTTTCTCGAAACGATCAACTCGCCCGACGATGTGAAGAAGCTTTCCATTGCCGAGTTGACGCAGCTGGCAGCTGAGATTCGACAGCGGCTGATTCTTTCCGTAGCCAAAACGGGCGGACATATTGGGCCGAACCTCGGGGTTGTGGAACTGACGATTGCCATGCACGTTGTGTTCGATACACCTGTCGATAGCTTGATCTTCGATGTGAGTCACCAGGCGTATGTGCACAAATTGCTAACTGGGCGAGAAAAGCAATTCCATACGATTCGCCAGCCGGACGGCCTGAATGGATTCATGCTGCGCACGGAAAGCGAGCATGACAGTTACGGTGCGGGACACGCAGGAACCGCATTGAGCGCGGCGCTCGGAATGGCGGTGGGGCGCGATCGCAATGGCGATAAAGAGCACATTGTGGCGCTGTGCGGAGATGCTGCGTTTACGAATGGAATTACGTTTGAAGCACTCAACAACGTGGCTGCACAGACTCGACGTTTGATTGTTGTGCTGAACGATAATGAGTGGTCGATCGACAAGAATGTCGGTGCGATTGCAGGGTACTTCCACAAGATTGTTACCAACTCGACGTATAACTCGCTGCATGACAAGGCAGCTGGTCTGGTGGAACGGTTCGGCGGCAAGGCTGCCCGGCATGTAGCCCACAAAGCTGAAGAGGCGGCCAAAGGGATTGTCGGACGCGGGATGTTTTTCGAGGAGTTTGGCCTTAGCTACTATGGGCCAATTGACGGACATAACCTACAGCTCCTCATCGAGACATTCAAGTTCCTGAAAGAACAGAACAAGCCCGTGCTTCTGCATGCAATAACCCAGAAGGGGCGGGGATTCCAGCCAGCGATCGAGGGCCAGAAAAAATTTCATGGGCTCGGGCCTTACGATCCTGAGACGGGCGCCACCAGGGCTGCGGCGCAGAAGACTTACTCTGAGATTTTTGCCGAGACACTGTCGCGGCTGGCAGACGCAAATGATAAGGTTGTGGCTATCACGGCGGCAATGCCCAATGGCACGGCTCTCGATCTATTCCGTCCAAACCACCCGAAGAAGTATTTCGATGTAGGGATCGCGGAAGAGCATGCGGTCATCTTTGCCGGTGGCATGGCGATCAAGGGCTACAAGCCTTTTTGCGCTATCTACTCGACATTTCTGCAGCGAGCTTACGACCAGATCGTGCATGATATCTGCCTGCAGAATCTGCCGGTGGTGTTCTGTATGGACCGTGGCGGTTTGAGCGGCGACGATGGGCCGACCCATCATGGTTTGTTCGATATCAGCTATCTGAGGAGCGTGCCGAATCTGGTCCACATGGTTCCGCGCCACGAGGATCTGCTGGCTGACATGTTGTATACGGCGATGCTGCACGAGGGACCTTCGGCGATTCGCTACCCGCGTGGAACGGGGCCTAACGTAGCTCTGAAGGCCCAGCCTGAAGCGCTGGAGATCGGATCCGCTGAGGTGGTCAGGGGCGGTTCGGACGTAGCGGTATTCGCTCTCGGTGCGATGTTCATTGAAGGTGAGCGCCTGGTTGAAATGCTTGAACAGCAGGGCCTGAGTGCAGCCCTGATCGATCCTCGCTTTGTGAAGCCGCTTGATCGCGACGTTGTGGGCGAGTACGGACGCCGTTGCGGTCTGGTGATTACGCTGGAGGATCATGTACTGGCGGGTGGGTTTGGATCCGCAGTGCTCGAGTGCCTGAATGAGCTTGCACTGACCGTGCCGGTCGTTCGGGTTGGTTGGCCCGATGCCTTCATCGAACACGGCAAGCCGGAGGCCCTGAAGGAGAAATACGGGTTGACGGCAGAGGGTGCGATGGAGAAGGCCGCAGGTTTTGTGCGGGATTTGGTCGATGCGCGCACAGTGAGTTCGCGTTAGCCTGCGGGTACAGGAAGTGCGCACGTTTGCTACCGGTGTGGACGCGACGGCAGTTCGGTACGATAGCTCTATGCCAGCGTCCCGCGATCAACTGCCGCCGCAAACAGTGCTGTTCCCTTCTGTGACGCTAACCGGGCGCAACGTGGTGCTTGTGCCACTCGCGACTGCACATTGCGAGCAGTTGGCGGAGGCAGTCCGCGACGGTGAGTTGTGGAAACTCTGGTTCACGCACGCGCCAGCGCCCGAGGAGATGCGTGCCGAGATCGAGCGGCGGCTCGGGTTGCAGCAGTGGGGTGCGATGCTTCCGTTTACCGTGATTGATCCGGCGGAGCAGCGCGCGGTCGGAATGACGTCGCTCATGAATATCGATTCCGTGAGCCGCAGAGTCGAGATCGGATCGACGTGGTATGCACAGCGGGTGCAAAGAACGGCCCTCAATACCGAGGCCAAGTTGCTGCTTCTGGCGCATGCGTTTGAGGCACTGGATTGCATCGCAGTGGAGTTCCTGGTGCATTTTATGAATCACTCAAGCCGACGCGCAGTGGAGCGGCTAGGCGCGAAGTTCGATGGTGTGTTGCGCAATCATTCATTTGCGAAGAACGGGACGATTCGCGATACGTGCGTGTACAGCATTCTTCCGAACGAGTGGCCGGCAGTGAAGGCGAATCTGACCTGGATGCTGGAGAAGCGACGCTAAGGCGGATTTGCAGATGGTGTAGAGAACCCGGTAACAGCAAGAACAAACGCAGATTCCCTTCGGGAATGACAACCAGAGCGCGGAAGTGGACTTTCTACATCCACTTACTACTTCGTGGAAAACGATCTCACATTCCTGTAGAGTCGTCATCCTGAACCTAAGTGCAAGGGTTAGTGCTCTGCGGCTAATAGCTCGGCTGTGCGCCGATGACGGTAGTTGAAGATGCTGCGGAATTGGGCGTTTCCGGCGATGCGCTGTGCGATTCTGCCGAGCATCCCGAAAGGCATGGCATAGACGACGTGGTCGCGGACGATCGTACCCGCAGTGCCTTCCCGCGTTGCGGCAGAGACGTAATGGCAGTGGTGCCAATACGCGAACGGGCCGCTGTGCTGGATGTCGCAGAAGTGATCGTTCCAGGCGAACTTTGAAATTTCCGCCTCCCACGAGATACGAAATGGGGAGAGCGGAAACGGACGGAAGGTAAGGGTCATCGACGTGCCGGCACTCGCCGCAGGAGTTGATAAGAGTCCGTGCTGAGGGCTGGGTGGTGCGGGCACAAGCCGGCAACGTTCGATGCGGGTCTGCTGCCATGGAGGCATCAACTTCGGCAGATTTTCAGGGTTTGCGAAAAAGGCGAAGACTTGCTCAACAGGGTAGGGTAGCCATTGTTCTGATTCGAAGGTGTAGCGCATTCTACTTTCTTTGTACCTTGGACGATGCTTCCGTGGTGGGTACTTGGCGTATTGGTTTCGATTGGACGCAAGAGAAGCGCCCAATTGGGCGCCTCTCTTTTGGAGAACCAAGTCTGGGGAGGGAACTTAGTTGGGCATAAGAACAGAGTCGATGACGTGGATGACACCGTTGGACTGGAAGACATCGGCGGTCGTGATGTTGGCGGTGCCGCCCTTTTCGTCGGTGATGGTGATGGCGCCGGGGGTGGGCTCGGTGAAGGTGAGTTCATCGCCCTGAACAGACTTCAGTTCAGCTTTGCCATGGCCCTTCTTGATGTCCTTCTCAAGCTGCTCCGAGCTGATCTTGCCGGGAACCACGTGATAGGTAAGGATCTTGACGAGAGTCGCCTTGTTCTCGGGCTTGACCAGATTATCGACGGTGCCTTCGGGCAGCTTTGCGAATGCATCATTGGTGGGCGCGAAGACGGTGAAAGGACCCTTGGAGTTCAGCGTGTCAACCAGGCCGGCTGCCTTGACAGCCGCAACAAGAGTGGTGTGGATCGGTGAGTTGACCGCATTCTCGACGATGGTCTTGGTGGGGTACATGGGCGCGCCGCCGACCGTCGGGTCGGACGTTTGCGCGTTGGCTGCGAACGGCGCGACAGCGAGGATTGCAGCAGTGGTGGACGCGAGGATCAGCTTCTTTACGTTCATGGGTGAGTCGTCCTTTTGGTGCGAATTTGTAGCTCTATGGCTTCCTGACATCGGTTCCATCAGGCCTTCGTAAACATTACGGAGCTTGAATGGGTCTGGATTGATGGATGTGAGAAAAAGATCGCTCCGAAGAGTTCAAGAGAGAATTCGAGCGGTGAGCCGACTTATTGGTGCCAGCGGGAAAGGTGCCCCGCTACGTTGACAAGGCGGCAACGAGCGGGTCAACTGACTTCAGCGAAGGTGGGGAACAAACTGCAGAGACCGACGAAGGAGCACGCGGGATTGCATTCGGTTTTGCAGCGAAACAGCGCGCCCGAGACTTCATCGTGCGCCAGGGTGAGTGGGGGCCGCGACCGTGGCCTGGATGCGATTGGGATCTTCAAGCTGCTACAGACGGTGTTCTTCTTTGCGATTGGGCTGGGAATCATTCACCTGATGCACAAAGACATCGGCATCCTGATCAAACGGATGGCGACGTCGCTGCGTTTTGAGCCTGAGGGAACGTTCGTTAACTTGCTGATGTCCAAGCTGAGCGTGGTGGATGCTCATCGGTTGATGCAGCTTGGCGCGGCCAGCTTTGCCTACTCAGCCGTGACTCTGGTCGAGGGCACGGGGCTGCTGCTCCATAAAATCTGGGCAGAGTACCTGACCTTGATCCTGACGGTCTTATTTTTGCCGTGGGAGATCTTTGAGCTGGTGCGGGAAGCAACGCCGTTCCGGATCGGTTTGCTGGTTTTGAATCTGCTCGTGCTGGGGTATTTGGTCTGGCTGCTGCGCAAGCGTGGGCGGCTGTAGATTGCAGTTGGGGATCTGCATACAACCCAGTCTTTCTGATGGGTGAAGGCAGGTTCCTCCGCCGCGCGCGGGATGATAAACCTATGTCTAATTCCGCAATGGTGGACAGTATGGTCGCGTTCGGCGAATACAGGGATTCTTCACTACGTTCAGGATGACCACTTACGGGAATGGCGGATCAGTTCCAGGGAGTACGCTTGAAGAAGTATTCCAGGCTACTCGACGTGATAGTTGGGGGCTTCGCGGGTAATGACGACGTCGTGGACGTGGCTTTCTTTTAGGCCGGCGTTTGAGATGCGGACGAAGCGGGAGTTCTGTTGTAGGCCTTTAATTGTGGCGCAGCCCAGGTAGCCCATTCCGGAGCGCAGGCCGCCGACGAGTTGGTAAACCATTGCCTCGAGCGGTCCGCGATGAGGGACACGGCCTTCGATTCCTTCCGGGACGAACTTGGCAAGGCGATTCTGGTTTCCTCCTTCGCGGGAGGTGAGGGCCTGTGGCTTGGTGGCGGTGCTGCCTTCGATGTCGTCCTGCGACTGGAAGTAGCGTTCGCCAGAGCCTTGGGCCATAGCTGAAAGTGAGCCCATGCCGCGGTAGGCTTTGAAGCTGCGGCCCTGGTAGAGGATGGTTTCGCCGGGGCTTTCGTCCACTCCGGCAAAGAGCGAGCCGATCATGACGACGTCGGCTCCGGCGGCGATGGCCTTGGTGACGTCGCCCGAGTACTTAACGCCGCCATCGGCAATTACGGAGATGCCGCGTTCCCGTGCGGCGCGCGCGGCCTCAGAGATAGCGGTAATCTGGGGCATGCCCGCGCCGGTGACCATGCGGGTGGTGCAGATGGAACCGGGTCCGATGCCGACTTTGATGGCGTCAGCTCCGGCGTCGATCAGAGCCAGCGCGCCGTCGTAAGTAGCGACGTTGCCGGCCAGCAGGCAGACGTTCGGGAACGCGTTCTTCACCTCGCGGACAGCTTCGAGAACGCGGATGCTGTGGCCGTGGGCTGAGTCGATGGCGAGCGCGTCGACGCGCATCTCCACCATTGCGGCCGCGCGCTCCAGGAAGTCTCCGGTAGCGCCGATAGCTCCCGCGACGCGCAGGCGGCCCTGGGCATCTTTGGACGCGTTGGGATATTTTAGTTTTTTCTGGATGTCTTTGACGGTGATCAGACCCTTGAGCTCGTAGGCGTCGTTGACGACGAGCAGTTTTTCGACGCGATGCTGATGCAGGATGTGCTCGGCCTCTTCAAGCGTAGTGCCGACGGGAACGGTGATCAGGCTTTCTTTGGTCATCACGTCGCCGATGGGCAGATGGGTTTCCGACACAAAGCGCAGGTCGCGGTTGGTGAGAATGCCGACGAGCTTTTTGTTCTGCGTGACTGGAACTCCAGAGATCTTGAACCGACGCATGACATCGAGTGCAGCGGAGATTGGCTGGTCGGGCGAGATGGTGACGGGATCAACGATCATGCCGGATTCGGAGCGCTTGACCTTGTCAATTTCGCCGGCCTGCTGCTCGATTGTGAGGTTGCGATGAACGACTCCTAGCCCTCCCTGCTGGGCCATAGCGATGGCTAACCGTGACTCCGTGACGGTATCCATGGCGGCGGACATCAGCGGCGTATTCAACGTGATGCGGCTGGTCAGGCGGGTCTGCGTCGAAACCTGAGTCGGAACCACGTCGGAGTAGGCCGGGATGAGCAGGACATCGTCGAAGGTAAGGGCTTCAGGAATTGGGGCGAGAATCATCTGTTTAGTCTAGCGTTTCTTGGGAACTCGCGGCGGCTGTCCAATCGACAGACGAGCGCAAGACGGAAAGGCGTTTCAAGGTGAAGGTACGCAGGCCTTCGATTGCGCTTTTCACTTCTTCCCGGTGTGCAAGGGAGACTGGCTGCGGCTCCTGATAACGCCAGATACCGGCATAATCGGTCAGGATTCGAGCAGGATTGTGTCACCGGGCAGATCTTCATCGAGAAGAGTGAGTCGCTCGATGAGGGCCCAGAGGTCATGGGTGTATTCGTAACGTACCTCGTGGCCGCCGATCAGTGCCTTGAGCAGCTTCTCGACCGCCTGCTGGGCATGGAAGCCGAAAGCGCGATCGCGAATCTGTAGCCGCAGGATGTCTTCATCATCGCGCGATGCGTTCAACAGCTCCAAGATCGACTGATCCAATGCGTGCGTCATAGAGGACGACTCCTTCATTTGCGATTTCGTGATGCACGCTGATGATGGAACTTTTCATAAACTCGTAGCGCTGGCTGTCTACGACGAGCAGGTCGATGGACATCCATACGTCGAGATCGGCGCGGAAGATGGGTCTGGGCTGTGCTTCCCTGTCGTACTTTTCGACTATGACTGCGAGATCGAGATCGCTATCGGGTTGATGGGTGCCCCGGGCGCGGGACCCGAAGGCAATGATGCGAAGAGGCTTCGCGAGGTCCACAATCTTCCTAACGGCGAATGCAACCTTTTCGGCGGTAACTTGCCCATCATCGACTGCGTTCGTCAGAGTCGCCATGGGAACTCTCCTGCCTTATGGTACGTGCGGGGTCTTGAAATTTCCAGACATTCGCCGTATCCTCGTAGATGCAGACGAATCCGTTCTGCCGCAGTAAGATGCCGTGAGCAAGCCGGCGATGTGGCGGGAGAGACGAGTGGGCGACGAGCCCACTTTTTTGTTTGCGGCAAAGGTTTTTGTTTTTGCTCCTTGCGTTTGGTTTTAGCTCATGGCTGTGCAACTGGATACAATTCGCGCAACTGCCGAACGGGTCGCCGCCTCGCACCAGCTTGAGGTGGTGGACGTAGAGTTTTCGGGTGGCGCAAAGTTCCGCACGCTGCGCGTGTTCCTTGAGAAAGACGCAGCCGCTCGGGCGCGGCTGGCCGAGCAGGCTGCGGCGGGTGAGCAAAGTGAGCTGCCCAAGGGCGTGCCGGTCGAGATGCTTTCCGGAACGACGCTGGAGGATTGCGAGAACTTTGCCCGTGATTTTGGAACCATGCTGGACGTTGAGGATTTGATTCCCGGGGCGGAGTATTCGCTGGAGGTTTCGTCGCCAGGGCTGGAACGCAAGCTGACCAGGGCCGCCGACTATCAGCGTTTTATCGGAAGCTTGATGAAGTTGCAGACATTTACCTCGGTGAATGCCAACCGGCAGTTTCAGGGTCGGTTGACGAAGTTTGAAGCGGATGTGCTCACGTTGGACCTGGCGGCGATGAAGCCGAAGGGAAAGCCGAAGAAGAACGCGGCGGTTTCGGAGCAGATGGTCGAGATTCCGCTGAGCAATGTTGAGAAGGCGAGCCTGGTCGCCGAGATTTAGCGAGCTGCGCAGATTGAAAGCAACAGAAGAAAAGCTTTGAGTGAAGGACGTAGACGATATGGCAAGTCCGCTGTATGAATCGATTGAAGTGTTGAGCCGCGAGAAGGGCATTGAAGCCTCTGTGGTCGTCGCAGCGATTGAAGACGCGATTGCTCTCGCCACGCGCAAGTATTACAAGACGCTTGAAAATATGCGCGCTGAATTGGATCGCGAGACGGGCGAAATCCGCGCGTACGTCTACAAGAGCGTCGTCGAGTCTCAGGAGCAGGTTACGGATGAGGCGAATGAGCTGACGCTTGAGGCGGCACGTGCGCTGGCTCCGGATGTGGAGGTTGGCGCCGAGCTGCGCTTCTACAAGGACACGTCGCCGCTTGGCCGCATCGCTGCGCAGATGGCCAAGCAGGTCATCTTCCAAAAGGTTCGCGAGGCCGAGCGCGATACCGTTTTCAATGAGTACAACCACCGCGCGGGCGAGGTGATCAACGCCACTGTGAAGCGGCTGGAGCCCATGGACGTAATCTTCGACCTGGGCAAGGCGGAGGCGCGCATGCCTAAGCGCGAGCAGTCGCGGCTGGAGCAGTTTGCAGTAGGTGAGCGCGTGCGTGTGGTGCTGCTGCGCGTGGATCGCGCAGCCAAGGGCCCGCAGGTGATTGTCAGCCGGGCTGCTCCGAGTTTGGTGCAGAGCCTGTTCCAAAGTGAAGTTCCGGAGATTTACGACGGTACGGTGTCGATCCGGGCGATTGCCCGTGAGGCCGGAGAGCGGACGAAGATTGCTGTGATGAGCCGCGACAAGGACGTCGATCCGGTCGGCGCGTGCGTGGGTATGAAGGGCATGCGGGTGCAGTCGATCATTCGCGAATTGCGCGGCGAGAAGATCGACATCATCGAGTTCTCGGAAGAGATTACGACGTTTGCCGAGAAAGCCCTGCAGCCCGCGAAGGTGAGCCGGGTCTCGATCACGGATCTGAATGACAAGCAGATTGAGGTGATCGTCGACGACACGCAGCTGTCGCTGGCGATCGGCAAGAAGGGCCAGAACGTGCGTCTGGCGGCCAAGCTGCTGAACTGGAAGATCGACATCAAGAGTGAGGAAGAGAAGCGCCAGGAGGTCGAGCAGCAGATGCAGGCGATGTCCGGTGGCCCGACGACTCCGATTGAGCAGGTAACTGAGCTTGGCGAGGCGACTCTCGAGAAGCTGATCGCGGCTGGTATCACCACGGTTGAGATGGTGGCAGATATGACGGCGGAAGAATTGCAGCAGGTACCCGGCATCGGCGAGAAGACGGTTGAGAAAATCACCGTCGCCGTGCGCCACTACTTTGGTCAGTACGAGGAGGGCGAAGACCGCCCGGTTCCGCTGGCCGTGATCGAAACGCGCAACGACTTACCGATTCAGGAGCAGGAGACGAGTTCAATGGCGAAGACCCCGGAAGAGATTCTCGCAGAGGCAGCAGCAGCCGGTGAACCGCCGGTTGAATTGAATTCGATTTCGACTGAAGATATTGCAGAACAGGAAGATCGCGAGTCGGCGTTCGACGGCTATACGGACGCGGATCGTCGCGAGGAACAGATTGAGTTGAACAACGACTCCATGGACCGGCTGGTGCGCGATAGCCAGGAGATCTCGGACGAGACGATCGACGCGGATGATCATCACCGTGGTTAGGCCAGCGGGACAGGTTAGCTGCATTTTCACGGCTTTCAGCGATAATGTTAACGAACTGACTTCCGTTTCGAACGAGGCTTGTATGAACGGCTAAGCGGCGCACGGGAAGCAACGAAAAAGGGACGGATGAGCAAAGTTAGAATCAACGATCTGGCACGCGAACTGGAAGTGAAGAGCAGGCCCATCCTGGACGCGCTCGAGGCGATTGGCGTCTCGGGCAAGACCCATTCGAGCTCGATCGATGCCGACCAGGCCGACAAGGTCCGTGCGTACCTGAATGGTGGCAGCCGCGGTCAGGCTACAGTCAAGGCTGCGGCTCCCAAGGTATTTGACCTCTCGAATATTTCGAAGCCGGGCGATGCAATGCGCGCGATACTCGAGCGCAAGCAGGCCGAGCAGGCTGCGAAGAATGCGCCTCCCCCGCGCGCCGTCACGGTTGTGGCTCCGGCTAAACCGGTGGTCGCGGCGGCTGCTCCTGCTGGTGCTGCGCATCCAGTTGCGAGTACGTCTGCGGCTACACCCGCCAAGGCTGCGCCTGTTTCCCCTGCGTCCTCCGCTCCGGTGGTTGCGGCTTCCGTGCCAGCGTCTGCGCCTGCACCTTCCGCGCCTGCGCCGCGGCGCATTGTTCCGTTGCCGAATCAGGGCGCGCGGATCGTTGCTCCTCCGCCTGCGTCGGCTCCCGCCATCGCGAGCCGTCTGCCTTCCGGGCCGGTCGTGGCAAAGGCTGGACCCCGGCCGCCCGCTGCGCCTGTACCGGCTGCCCCGAGTGTGCTGGGCAAGGCACCCGGGACGACTCCTGTTGTCGTTGCTGCTCCTGCGCGCCCGCCCGCTCCCCCGGTTCCTGCGCCTGAGGCGCCAGCAGCGGTGGCACCGGTAGCTCCTGTAGCCGCCGAGGCTCAGGTTGAAGTTGCAAATGCTGCTGCGGATGCTCCGGCGGCGAGTGCTGCACCGCAGGTGCGGCGCGTCATCATGCCTCAGACGGGCCCGCGTCCTATCTACACGGCACCTGCGCCCACGCCGGGTGCGCCTCCGCGCGGACGCCCAATCTTTGAGCGGTCCCGTCCGGGTGGTTCAGGGCCGATGGGTGCTCCGGGCTCACGTCCGCCAATGGGCTCGGCTCCGGGTGGACCTGCGGGTCCTGGCGCACGCCGTCCCATGCATCCGACGCGCACGTTTCCTGCTGGGGGGCCGGGAGGTCCTGGTGGACCGCCGCGTCCGGGCTTCACTCCAGGCGCCCGTCCCGGATTCCCGGCGCGTCCCGGCATGGGTGCGCGTCCGGGTGGGCCTCCGGGATCAACTCCGGGAGCAACCGGTGCGCCCCCAGCCGGGATGCGCCCGGCACGTCCCGGCCAGCGTCGTGGAGGCCAGCGTTACGAGAAGGTGAAGGAAGGCCCGATGAAGGGCTTCCAGCCGCCACCACGTTACGGCGGGCTGCAGATGTCGCGCGAGCCCGTGCCGATCACCAAGGCGATTACCGTCACCGAAGGCATCAGCGTCAAGGAACTAGCCGAGAAGCTGGACGTTCGCGGCAAGGATCTGATTGCCATGCTGCTGATGAAGGGCGTGTTCGTCACAGTGAACCAGTCGCTTGAGGGCGAACTGGTGAAGGATGTGGCGCGTCAGTTCGGCGCGGAGACGACCATCATCTCGGTCGAAGAGCAGCTTGAGAACGAGGCCATCGAAGGCTTCCTTGAAGATACTTCGGGCGGCGTTGAAGTGGTTCGTTCGCCAGTCGTAACGGTGATGGGACACGTCGACCACGGTAAGACTTCGCTGCTCGATGCTATTCGTTCAACCGATGTTGCGGCGGGTGAAGCGGGCGGAATTACGCAGCACATCGGCGCTTACAAGGTGAAGATCATCAAGCCTGACTCGCCTGCCTTCGGGCGCGAGATCGTGTTCCTCGATACTCCGGGTCACGAAGCGTTTACCCGCATGCGTGCACGTGGCGCCAAGGTGACGGACATTGTCGTCATCGTGGTTGCAGCGGATGACGGCGTGATGCCGCAGACGATTGAAGCCATCGACCACGCACGCGCGGCGAAGGTGCCGATTATCGTGGCCGTGAACAAGATCGACAAGCCGGATGCAAATCCCGCGAAGGTGATGCAGCAATTGGCCGCACGTGGCGTGCAGGCTGTGTCGCTGGGCGGCGATACGGAGTTCGTCGAGGTCTCGGCGAAAAAGCGCACGAATCTCGATGGTCTGGAAGAGATGATCTGCTACATCGCCGACACAAACCAGCAGAGGGCGCAGCCGGATCGTCCCGCGGTCGGTACGGTCATCGAAGCCAAGCTGGATCGCGGACGCGGTGCGGTGGCTTCGGTACTGGTGCAGAACGGAACTTTACGGACTGGCGATAGTTACATCGTCGGCAATACGTTCGGCAAGATTCGTGCCATGTTCGACGACCGTGGACGGGCCATCCTGGAAGCTGGACCGTCCACACCGGTCGAGATTCTTGGGCTGGAAGGCATGCCGGATGCGGGCGACACGTTTATCGTGATGGCGGACCGCGACAAGGCCAAGGGCATTGCGCAGTATCGCAAGATGAAGGAGCGCGAGGCGCAGCTGGCGAAGAGCTCCCGCATCTCACTTGAAGGGCTGGCCGAGCAGATTAAGCAGGCCGGAGTCAAGGACCTCAACGTCATCGTCAAGGGCGACGTGCAGGGTTCGGTCGAGGTTATCGCCGAGGACCTGGCGCACATGTCCACCGAGAAGGTTCGGGTGCGCGTACTGCACTCGGGCGTGGGCGCGATCACCGAGTCAGACGTGCTGTTGGCGTCGGCGTCGAACGCGGTCATCATCGCGTTCAACGTGCGGCCGGACCGCAAGTCCGCCGAAGTTGCCGAACGAGAGAACGTGGAGATTCGCCTGCACTCGATCATTTACGAGCTGCGCGACGAGATTACCAAGGCCATGTTCGGGCTGCTGGAGCCGGTCTACAAGGAAAACTATGCCGGCCGCGCGGAAGTGCTGCAGGTGTTCAAGATCACCAAGGTCGGTCAGATTGCGGGTTGTCGCGTGACCGACGGCTTGATCAAGCGCGGTGCACAGGCTCGCCTGATGCGCGATGGGGCAGAGGTCTGGAAGGGCCGCATCTCGTCGCTCAAGCGCAACAAGGACGACGTCGGCGAGGTGCGCGACGGTGTGGAGTGCGGAATCGATCTGGGCGGCCACAAGGATATTCGTGCGGGCGACATCATCGAAACCTACACCACTGAGCAGCTCGGCGCAGAGCTCGGACGCAACACCGCTGAAACGAAGAAGGCCGAGAAGATTGAACGCGATCGTGCTGCTGCGGCAGAAGCCGCTGCCGGCGAAGCAACGGCCGACCAACCCACCGCGTAACAATCAGTCAGCGACAAGCAGAAGAGCAGGGCCGCATTTTCGGCCCTGCTCTTCTGCTTCAGGGTTGAAGCATTCGCGGGGCACCCTCTTCCAGGGGCACTTCGTCGCGCGATGTTCAGAATGATGTGCGACGGGTGAAACGCTTCCGCTGTCAGGAATTCAGGGCACCTCCGAGTAGTTGTCGCAGAGCCTGCACATAGCCGACGAGGGCTGTTCGTCCTCGGTCGGTCATCTTGTAGAGGGTGACCGGCTTGCGCGAGACGAATTTCTTTTCCATCGCGTATCCGGCCTCCTCGAGCTTGAGCAGGTGCGCTCCGAGATTGCCGTCCGTTGATCCGGTCTTCTGGCGCGGCCAACTGAACTCAGCTTCGTCGACCGAAGAGAGCAGGGACAGCAGAGCGAGGCGCAGCTTGCCGTGGACGACCGGATCGAGATCAGGCAGATCAGGCATGGCTCACCTCTGCTCTTCGCTGGGTCGATTCGAGGCGCATGAGATAGAGTCCGAAGGCTATGTTGCCGATCAGCGTGGCCCCAATCAGGATGGGGCTGTTCCGACGGCGCACCAGATGCCGGCGAGGGTACGACCCTGCGCTGATTTTGGCTGGTGCGCTTCCGGCGTACGATCACACCGGAGAGCAGGGCAGTCAGAGACATGACGACGGGCCAGCTGTATTGCGGGTGCGGCAGGAGGTAGCTCCACGTGATGGCGACCAGGTAGGCTGCACCCCACAGCAGAAGCTCCAGCCCCAGTAACCAGTGGTGGAACGTCCCTCCTGGATCATGGATTCGATGAGTTGCAGACGGTCCTGAAGCTCGATTTTTGGCTCGTTCATGGGTTTGCCTCCGGCCCTGGGTAGCGATCTTTTGCCATTGAGAGAGCTCTATAACTCAGAGCTCTCTCTGTCAATAGCTTTTTTCCCTACTCGGCCGACGTCCGAGCAGATCCATAGACTTTACTGTCGTTAGAAATGCGGAGTCGTCCCTCACTCGTAGGCATCCATACCAATGGTCTTGAGAACTTCCAGTAGTAAGACAGATGGAACGATGCTCACATAGGTCCGTTCAATTCGCGTCAGCAGCGACCACAAGTTTTGCTACCTGATGAGCAAGCTTTCCGGTACAACAATCGTAAGACCATGGACGACCAGGCCGCTTGGAGTGCCGCTATGTGCAAATTTCTAAACGCCTGCTGGTCGTTCGCCGGATTTTCCCGTCTCCGAAAGCTTACCCAATGAAAAATGTCCTTATCGTTACAGCAGTGCTGGCCTCTCTTTTGAATTTTCCCATAAGGAGCAAAGGCCAACAAAACACCAGCACGGACAAGCAACAGACTGCTAGCGATCAAGGCATTCCTCCCTCTACGCCTGTACGAAACGATCGGCCACAAGAAAAAACACAAACAACGTCACAAGAGGTGCCGGATTGGAATTCGGTCGCCCAGTGGGCGCTCGTTTTCGTTGGATTCGCCACAGCTGCTGTCGTTGGTTGGCAAGCCTGCGAAACGCGCAAAGCGGCTGAAGCGAGTGCTGATCAGGTTGCGGTTGCTCGTAGAGCTCTCACACTCCAGTTTCGCCCCCGCGTTATCATAAGAGTTATCAGAATCAACGAGACGAACGATCAAATCTCGCTCGCGGTTACTGTGGTGAACAACGGTGGTTCCGATGCGCAAATCCTGCAAGGCACAGCAAACCTTGAATGGATTTTTGCTCATTCCGCCAAAACTCATGTAGCCACAGCACACTTTGAACCTGCTGTCCTCATGCCTGGGAAGCAGCAGGAATTGGCGATCTCCCTCGCCGATGACTGGATAAACTACAGGTTTAGCGAAGACCCTAGTTTCTCTTCGCAAATGAGACTGAGGTGCGAAGGGACAATCGTTTACACAGATTTAAATGGAATCGACAGACACACAGGGTTTAGTCGCCTGCGCAACGCTTCCACTAAAAAATGGGATGTTGATACAGATCCCGAATATGAATACCAAGACTAGCGCTCCCCGTCACGTGGGCCGTTGTGGACAGGTTTAGGGGGGCCGGGGTAGTATTGATGATGGTGCTCGCGCGCCATACAGGAAACAAGGAGAGTCGGTTTGTCGAAGGAAGATGCAATTGAAGTGATGGCAGTGGTTGTTGAGATCCTGCCGAATGCCATGTTCCGGGTTGAGCTGGAGAACAAGCATCAGGCTCTGGCTCACGTGTCCGGACGCATGCGCAAGAACTTCATCCGCATCCTCACCGGCGACCGGGTTGCGATCGAGTTGAGTCCGTATGACTTGAATCGCGGCCGTATCGTGTACCGCTACAAGTAAACCAGCGGGCACGGCAGATTTCAAAATAAGTTTCATTGAAACCACAGGCAGGCGGCACATCTCCGTCGCGGGCCTGGCAGACGGGACAACGAAGTCCGCGGGGTGAATCAGCCTCGCCGAGCAGAAGGGAATTGGGCGATGAAGGTACGTGCATCGGTAAAGAAGATTTGCGACAAGTGCAAAGTGATCCATCGCAGAGGCGTGGTTCGCGTGATTTGCGAGAACGCCAAGCATAAGCAGCGTCAGGGTTAGTTCCCACTCAGCCCGAACGGCCCTGCCGGGCTAGTTAGCCGAAATCAAGGCTTGCGTTGAACCTGGCAGAACTCGACCGTCCACCACAACCTGTTTTGCCGGTAATGCCGGACAGAACCCAGCCCGAAAAGGAAGACACATGGCACGTATTGCCGGAGTCGACGTACCGAATAACAAACAGGTACGCATCGGACTCACCTACATTTATGGCATTGGAGATTCGCGTGCGGCGAAGATTTTGACCGCAGCGGACATTGAACCGACCGTCAAGGTTGGAACACTCGACGAAGATCAGTTGAACGCTATTCGTCAGGTGATCGAGAAGCAGGGCCAGATTGAGGGCGACCTTCGCAAGGAGATTTCGCTCAACATCAAGCGCCTGATCGAGATCCAGTCGTATCGCGGCCTGCGTCATCGCCGTTCGCTGCCGGTTCGCGGCCAGCGCACCCATACCAACGCGCGTACGCGCAAGGGACCGCGCAAGGGAACCGTTGCCGGCAAGAAGAAAGCGACCAAGTAAATGGCGAAGACACAGAATCAGCAGAAGGCCGGCGGCAAGACAGGCGGCGGTGCGGGCAAGGGCAAGAAGTTCAAGAAGCGGGAACGGAAGAACGTCCCGTACGGCCTGGTTTACATTCAGGCGTCATTCAACAACACAATCGTGACGATTACGGACCAGACCGGCAATACGGTGAGCTGGATGTCTTCGGGTTCGCTGGGCTTCCGCGGCTCGCGCAAGGGCACACCGTTTGCGGCCCAGCAAGCTGCGGTGGGTGCGGCCAACGCGGCGCGCGACCATGGTCTGCGCTCGGTTGATGTGCGTGTCTCGGGTCCGGGTTCCGGACGTGAGTCGGCCATTCGTGCGCTGGCTACGGCGGGGATTGATGTTCGCTCCATCCGCGACGTTACGCCGATGCCGCATAACGGCTGCCGTCCGCCTAAGCGCCGTAGAGTTTGATGGGGGAGGGTGTGGGGCAGAGTGCAGCCAGCTAACTGCTGCTACTTTGACACCTTCCCTGCGCTCTTCTATTGACCGGATCGCGACGAAGCGCTGCCAGCGTGTAAAGCGATCGACACCCGAAGTGAAAGCAACAATCCAGGAGAAACGAAATGGCACGTTATACCGGACCCGTCTGCCGCATGTGTCGGCGCGATGGCGTCAAGCTCTTCCTCAAAGGACCTAAGTGTTTTACTGAGAAATGCCCTGTCGAGAAGCGTAACTTTCCTCCGGGCCAGCATGGTCAGTCGCGCAAGGTGAAGAAGGTTGTGGGCTACGGCTTGCAACTGCGCGAGAAGCAGAAGGCCAAGCGCATCTACTTTACGCTCGAGACGCAGTTCCGCGCGTACTACCAGAAGGCTTCGAACAAGACCGGCGTCACGGGCGACCTGCTGTTACAGCAGTTGGAGACTCGTCTGGACAACGTCTGCTACCGCATGGGACTGGCGACCAGCCGCCGCCAGGCGCGGCAGATTGTTCGCCATGGACATGTTTCGGTGAACGGCCGCAAGGTCAACATTCCTTCGTTCCAGTGCAAGGTTGGCGATGAGATTGCGGTGCGCGAGGGCTCGAAAGCCATGGGAATTCTGGAGACTGCCAAGCAGTTTGCCGGGGGCTTGCAGTCGGTGAACTGGATCGACATCAACCGCGACACGCTTTCGGGCAAGGTGATCTCTTTGCCGAAGCGTGAAGATGTGCAGCTGCCGGTGAATGAGCAGCTGATCGTCGAACTTTACTCGAAGTAAGTTGAAGTTTTGGGTCCCACACTCTGTTGTTGAGAGTGTGGGTTTCGCTCGCTCGGCAACACGGTACTTCCGCACCATCACAGCTTCACAACCGCATGATCCGCCGTCGCAAAATGCTTCGCGACTGAGCTGGAAAAGGAGAAACACCTATGCTTTGGAGAGGTTTTCAAAAGCCCAAGCGTCTCGCCGTCGAGAACGACACCCTTACCCAGAAGTTTGGCAAATTCAGCGCACAGCCCTTTGAGCGCGGCTTCGGTACGACCATCGGCAATGCGCTGCGGCGTACGCTGCTCTCGTCAATTGAAGGCGCTGCGGTTACGGCCGTTCGCATCGAAGGCGTGCTGCACGAGTTCCAGTCGATTGCGGGCGTTGTTGAGGACGCGACCGACATCATCCTGAACCTGAAGCAGATTCCGTTCAAGCTGAATGGCGACGGACCAAAGGCGCTGTACCTGCGCTCGGATGCTGCGGGCCGCGTGACCTCGGGTATGATTGAAGCTGACTCGGACGTTGAAATTCTGGATCCTGACGTGTACATCTGCACGATCTCCGAAGGCGGCAAGATCGATATGGAGATGCGGTTGAAGCGTGGCCGCGGCTACATTTCGGCGGACAAGAACTTCGACGGCGATCTGGGTCTTGGATTCATTCCAGTGGACTCGGTTCACTCGCCGGTGCGCAAAGTGAACTACATTGTCGAGGCGGCGCGTCTGGGTCAGATCACCGACTACGACAAGCTGACGCTCGAGATTTGGACCAATGGTTCGGTGCTTCCGGCCGACGCGCTGGGACTTTCGGCCAAGCTGCTGAAGGATCACATGACCATCTTCATCAACTTTGAAGAGGAGATGGAAGCCGGACATGATGGCGGACACGATGGGCCGGCGATGCGCAACGACAACCTGAATCGGTCGGTGGAAGAGCTTGAGCTTTCCGTACGTAGCTACAACTGCCTGAAGAACGCCAACATTGCGACCATCGGCGAGTTAATCCAGAAGACGGAAGCTGAGATGCTGAAGACGAAAAACTTCGGCCGCAAGAGCCTGAACGAGATCAAAGAGATTCTCGCGCAGATGGGCTTGTCGCTTGGCATGAAGATCGACGAGAACGGCAACCCGCAGCCTGGTCCCACGTCAGTTCTTCCGGCGGCAACGTTGGCGGCGAGCTATGGCTCGTTCGACGACGATGATGACGAGGACGAGGATGAAGATGATGACCTCGATGTTGTGAACGAGCCGGAGAATTTCTAACCGTTAGACTGCGGTTTGCGGGTATGTTTCGCCTGCGAGCCGCAGCTGTTTCTGCCTATCGGGCAAAGTACCAACGTAAGCCGACACCGCAAAAGCGGACGTCGAAGGAGATCAAACATGCGTCATCGGAATGGCGGCTTTAAGCTTGGCCGCAATACCTCTCACCGTCGCGCGATGCTGCGCAACCTTGTTACCTCGATCATTTTGAATGACCGGGTCGAGACGACCATCACCAAGTGCAAAGCCAGCCGTCCGATCGTCGAGAAGATGATCACGCTGGGCAAGAAGGGTGATGTACACTCGCGGCGTCAAGCTCTTGCTTACTTGATGACAGATGAATCCGTTGCGCGTTTGTTCACCACGGTCGCACCGCGTTACACTTCGCGCCCTGGTGGCTACTCGCGCATCACGCGCACGTATGCACGTAAGGGTGATGCCGCTGAAATGGCCGTCATCGAGTTGCTGGGTGCCGAGCAGGAACTGAATGAGAAGGCAACCAGGCGCGCAGAAGCTCGCGACAAGAAGCGTGAAGAGATGCAGAAGCAGTTGGAAGAGCAGACTCCGGGTGAGATGCCTGACCCGAACGCTGAGCCGTAAACTATCGCTCATAGAAAGTGAAACGGCCTCAATCCGGATCAGCCGGATTGGGGCGTTTTCTTCTTCTAAAGCGGATTTGCAGATGGTGTGGAGGACGCGGGGACAGCAGGAATAAACGCAGATTCCCTTCGGGAATGACAACCAGAAGACGGGAATGAAAACCAGAATACGATTTGTCATCCTATAGTCGTCATCCTGAACGCAGTGAAGGATCCCTGTATTCAACGAACGTTGCAACGCTGTAAGAACCAAGGAGAACTGTAATGCTTGATGTCCATCCGCCGGAACTCAATGCGGGCCCTTCCGTCTTCTGGTTGTCTTTCCCGATTCCTCTTCCATCTGCAAATCCCCCTTATCAGCCCGGAGCTTCACAAATCAACCATCCTGAAAGGATAGAAACACCTTATAGCTGATTCGTAATGGTGTCCGCTAAATGTGATTGTGTCTCGCTCACCGCTGCTTGGCGACAAGCCGGATGTCCCGGCTCATCCGGACCGCTTCGCTGCGAGGTACAGGGTTGCGGCGTTCGTGGAATACAGGGATCCCTTACAGGGCAGGCTCTTCACTGCGTTCAGGATGACGACTCTACAGGAACGGCAAGTCTAATTTAGTGTTTGATGAAGTACATGATCCAGCTGGCCAGTATGGTGGCGCCCACAAGGCTGACGAAGGTGAAGGCTCCGAAGCGGATCATCATCTTTGGTTCAGCGCGCTGGGTGATTCCGAACACGACTGCTGTAAACAGGGCGAAGAGCAGCACGGCTGAGAAGTGCGTGAGCATTAGAGAGCCTTCCTTCCGCTCGCGAGCGAGTGCGCATCGACCGCAGCGACGATGTTGAGGAGGCCACCTACTACCAGGAACTTGGTTCCGTAATCGGCGACGGCGGTGATGACGCTGGTACCGCCCCAGCCCAAGGTGCGTGCCAGCAGGTACGCCAATCCCGTGCCCAACTGGCCGACGAACCCTAGGATATCCAGCAGATCGCCGCTATTGGGACTGTAGATTTTGCCCTGGAGTGCAATGCCGATTGCGAACATGGCCAGGATGGAAACCAGCAGGAGCGTGCCGCGGATGGGCTTACGAAGCAGAAAGTGGCCGGCGCCGGGGACCAGCCAGCCGGCGATCAGGCAGACTGTGGGCGAGACACTGGTGCGGGTTGCGATCGGCGCTTGCGCCTGGACCTGAGTGCTCATTCGGTTCCCATGATAGCAGTTGGGCGTTTTGGGGCTCGCGTTACTGCGGCGGGATCGGGTTGGGGGATGGATGAAAGCAACGCAGATTCCTTTCGGAATGACAGCTAAGAGGCAAGGGCAAGATTGAAGACCGACGCAGATTCCCCTTGGGTAATGACAACTTTCAAGGGGAGGGCTGGCCCTAACCGATGCGGAGGAGTTCGGTTTGGATTTTCCCGGTGACTTTGGCGGCGCCGGGGTGGGTGATCATGTCGACTTCGCTGCGGATGCCGAACTCGCCGGGGAAGTAGAGGCCGGGCTCGACGGAGAAGCAGGTCATGGGCAGGATCAGGCGCTCGTCGTGCGTTTCGAGGTTGTCGAGGTGGGCTCCGTTGCCGTGAATCTCGGTGGCGATGTTGTGGCCTGTGCGGTGGGTGAACCACTCGCCGAAGCCCCGGTCGGTGATGACCTTGCGTGCGGCGTCATCGGCTTGCCAGCCGGCGATTGGCTGGTTGGCGGTGAAGGCTTGCTGGACGGTCTGGATGGCGGCGTCGCGGGCATCGCGAACTGTGTTGAAGATAAGTTGCTCGCGGTCCGTCGGCTGGCGGCCTACGACGGCAGTCCAGGTAATGTCGTACCACACGGCCGAAGGGTCGTTGGCCAGTTTGGACCAGATGTCGATGAGGACGAAGTCGCCCTGGGCGATGCGGCGCGAAGAGGCGGCGGTGGGTTCGTAGTGGGAGTCGGCGGAGTTGGGCCCGGCGGAGATGTTGGGCCCGTGCTCGGTGACCATGCCGGCGCGTTCGATGGCTTCGTAGAGGAAGTTGACGAGGGTGAACTCGTCGGTATGGCCGCCGTTGCGTGTGGCGTCGTCGATGCGCTGCCAACCAGCGGTGAGGATCTCGTCCAGCTTCGCCTGAGCCTGGTAGTGCGTGGCAATCTGCGTGTTGGTGAGCACCGCTTCAAACTGGCTGACCAGGTCGGCCGAGCTTACCGGCTGCTTACCTAGCTCGCGCAGGACCTCGATGGTCCCGGCATCGACCAGTGAGACGTACATAATGGCATTCCGGGGCGAGTACTGCATCGCTATGGTGCTCGCGCCTGCGAGCAGCGTTGCGAGTTCGCGCTCGAGCTCCTGCCAGGAAGAGTAGACGGCTTTCGTGCCGGGCAGAGTGTCGAGACGTCCGCCTTCTATGCGGTGGACGAGTTTTCTGGGTTCGCCGTGGGCTGGGATGAAGTAGTACCAGCGGCGAGTTACGTGGGCTTCCGGACTGAGGCCAAGGATGCGGTAGGCGATTGGGTCCCGATGATGGTGGTCGTAGAAGAGCCAGCCGTCTACGTTGGCCTCGCGAAGTGCGGTCTGGATTGCAGCAAGGTTCATCTGGGTTCCCGGGGTAGTTGGTGGGGTTAGTGTTACAGGCGGGGCGGCGATTTGGCAATGGAATCACTGGTCGGGATACGGCAGGGGCGAAGACACCCGCAGATTGCTCCGGAATGACAGCGAAGTTCTGAAGCCAGGGCAGGGGCGAAGGCGAACGCAGATTCCCTTTGGGAATGACAACCAAAGTGCGAAGGCAAACGCAGATTCCCTTCGGGAATGACAGCAAGTGCAAAGGCCAGGGCAGATTGCCTTGTATGTTTCTTCGTAGCGTAACGATCATCACGCTACGCTGGAGCGCCCGCAGGTCGCCTGCCTGAGCGGCCCGAGCCTGTCCCGAACGTCGGCCCGCGTTTTAGGTGAGGGTTGCAATCAGCCAGGGCGGGATTGTGCGGAGGTTGTATGGGCGCGGGCGGACCAGCCGCGCAGCCATCTGCGGATCGCATTCTTCAGGGTGTCGATGGGTGCGGCGGCTGCGATCAGCAGGGCGCACATTGCAACCATCAGGAGAGGGTTGCGCACGATATGACCACGGTGCAGCAGGCCAAGGTAGGAGAGCAGCAACATGAATGGATAATGCATGAGGTAGATCGTGAAGGTTCCGTTGGCGATATACCTGACGCGTCCGGCTAACCAACTGTCGCGCGAGATGCGGAGACCGTCGACCGCGAGCAGAGCTACGTAGAGGGTGACTGCGCACGTAACTCCGATGGCGACCGCAAAGAGCGTGGCGCGCATGGGCTGAACGCCAAGGGCTAGCAGAGGATTCCTTAGATGGCTGAAGCGTTGGATGAGGAGGATGGGTGCCAGCGCGATGGACCTGAGTCCGGCGAGAGCAAACGCACCTGAGAGCACAATCCAGAAGGCTGCCGTCCAGAGCACCAGGCGTGCGAAAGCTGTCCTCCGAGACTTCAGGTAGAAGTCGTACAGCCAGGAACCCAGCCACCAGACCGGGAGCAGGAACAGAACCTGGGGACCGATGATCGCGGCCACCAGGGCGCAGGGGAGCAGGCGCCGCCAGCCGCGCAGATAGAAGATGAAGCCGTACAAGACGTAATAGATGCACTCGTAGCCGAGCGACCAGAACGGGATGTTGACGAAAGGTATGGTGTTGCGCCCCCAGGCCTGGCTTAGAAACGTCAGGTTGACCAGGAGGCGGAGGAGCGGGTGATTGCTGGTCGGGGCAAGGTCACGGTGAAACGCTTGAGGGTTGAGGTGGAAGCAGAGCACGGTCACGAACAGCGTGAACGCCATCGCGGGAAGAACGACCGAATAGATGCGCGAGGCGCGATCGATGAAGTAGATGCGGGGCGTCGTCTCCCGGGTGAGGGTGACGAACCGGATCACGAGGCCCGAAAGGACGAAGAAGACTGGAACCGCGATGTCCCCTAGGAACTCGGAATTCCCGTAGCCGAGGTTGAAATCGGGTCCGGTGTAATGGCCCACGACCACCATGATTGCGGCGGTAAAGCGGACCACGTCGAGCAGAAGGGATGCGGATTCCGGTAAGGGGTCGTCAACGGTCTGCCCGACGACCCTGGTTCCGGACGCGGCTGCGGCGTGGAGAGCGACAGGGTGGGGTGAATGGGTCTCCATCATTGCGTTCGCTTCAACTCACGATACAACGAGTTCGTTGCGAGGGGGCGTTGAGGTTGGGGGTGCGGAAAAGCGGATTCTTCGCTTCGCTGCGGAATGACAAGGTTGGTAGTACGCGATGCTGAAGCTGCCTACGCCAGGTTTCGCCTTTGGTTCGCCTAGCAGAGCCCCGGTGGCGGGGCAAGTGCTGAGAGAGGGGAGACTCACCTGGCTCAACACTATGGATGGGGATGTTCACAGGACCGCACACTATAGGCTGCGTTTTCCACATTTGGTACACCGATTTAGGGGTCGCTTCCCAATTTAGAGCTTGCGCGGGAGCAGCGCTACAGCGAGGATGTGGTTGGAAGTGGTCAAAAGTGGATGGAAGTGGCTCAAGTTCATCGGCTTTGAAACGGTTCCGAGTAAGTTTATCCCGCTCTATAGGACGGCGAAGGTCAGCTGGCAGTTGGCGGGCCGGCAGGAACCACAAAGGGTACCTCAATGTTTCGCGGCAGCCATGCAACCCGGGTCGATGAAAAAGGGCGCTTGAAGCTCTCGACGGAGTTGAAGGCGGTTGTGGATGCGGAGTTTGGGAACGAGTTTTTTATTACGAGTGTGGATGGCAAGCGGGCTCAGCTTTACCCGTTGAAGGAATGGAAGAAAAAGGAAGAGCAGTTGAATGCGATTCCGGCTTCGAACCCCATTCGGCAGCGGTTTCTGGATGTGACCAGCCGGTTTGGCCAGACGGTGGAGATGGATGGGCAGGGACGTTTGCTTTTGCCGCAGGTTTTGCGGGAAGAGGCGGGGATGGTCGGGGACGTAACGATCATCGCTAAGACGAGCATTTTGGAGGTTGCGCTGACGAGCCAGTTCCGCGAAGAGGCGAGGCCGATGACGGCGGAAGAGTTGGCGGCGGCGGCGGATTTGGGGCTTTAGGGGCAGGGAGTAGGGGACAGGGTCAGAGCAAAGGCGAAATACGGGGATCCTTCGCTGCGCTCAGGATGACGACGCTTTTGATTTTGGACAGAGATGCGGCCCCTCAGTTGGGATTTTGGAGGCGGGTTAGAGATGCAGAGACCGCTCCATGTGCCGGTTCTTTTAGAGGATGCTCTTGAGTTGTTGAATGTGCGCCCGGGCGGGATTTATGTGGACGCCACGCTGGGGCTGGGCGGCCACTCGGCAGAGATTGCTAGACGGCTGGGCGGGGCGGGGAAGTTGATCTGCTTTGACCGCGACCCGGAGGCGATGGAAAAAGCCAGGGCTCGGCTGGATGAAGTCGCCGCTGAGTTGGCAAGCGCGATGCCGACGGTTGTGTATGAGCCGCGGGCGTTTTCTGAAGCGGCGGAGGCGATTGCCCAGGGAACGCTGGATGGTTTGCTGGCGGATTTCGGAGTCAGTTCGCTGCAACTGGACGAGGCGCACAGAGGATTCAGTTTTCGGACCGACGGTCCACTCGATATGCGGATGGACACGCGGAGTGGGGAGACGGCCGAGCAGGTGGTAAATCAGGAAGACGAAAACGAACTCGCCGACCTGATTTACGAATTCGGAGAGGAAAGGAGATCGCGGAGAATCGCTAGAGCCATTGTGCGGGCCCGGCCGATACGGACGACAGCAGAACTTGCTCAGATCGTAGCGGCTGCGGCCCCATCAATGAAAGGCGACAAGATTCATCCGGCGACCAGAACTTTCCAGGCAATCCGGATTCGTGTGAATGATGAGCTGGGGGAGATTCAAACGCTGCTGAAAAGCGCGGGATCTCTGCTAAAGCCGGGCGGGAGAGTGGTGTTGATCAGCTTCCACTCGCTGGAAGACAGGCTGGTGAAGGACGCGTTCAAGGAAGCGAAAGACGCGAAGATTTTTGAAGTTTTGACGAAGAAGCCGGTGGTTGCGGGGGAGCAGGAGATGATGCGAAACCCTAGGGCTCGGAGTGCGAAGTTGAGGGCGGCGGAGAAGAAGGCCTAACAGTAAGGCGCTGCGAAAGGCCGCTTCGGCTGAATGAGATTTGCTTCATAGAGATTCGGGTCGGGATTGTCCCACCGTGCTTTCAGGCGAAAGACAATCAGCAACGCAAAGTCCCTTCCCCCATTAACGATCCCGACCCGGATCGTACTTCTGGTGGGGGAGCGGCAAAGATAGATGTACAGGTGAGATGGAGGCGGGTGCTATGGCGACGATGACTGCGGATTTGAATATGATGAGTACGGCGCGGGCGCAGCGAACGCCGGCCCACACGGTGGCGGAACGCAATCGCGAGCTGCTGGAGTTGCAGCGGCGAGGGCGGCGTGGACCGACGCCGGAGGTTTTCTTCGCCAAGCACATCGATAACAGCCGCATTGTGAAAGCTGAGGATCCGGAGCGGCGGCGCGAGATGCGCATCTTCTCAGGCGTGATGACGATTCTGTTCGCGCTGGTGATGGTGTATGTGTGGCAGCACTTTTCGGCGATTGAAATTGGCTACAAGGTTGAGGCGCAGAAGCAGCAGGTGGAGCAGCTTCAGGAGCAGAGCCGGCAGCTGCATTTGAGCGAAGCGCAGTTGACTGAGCCGGCGCGCATTGATCAGGTCGCGCAGCAGCTTGGGTTGAGCACGCCGCAGGCCGGCCAGGTGGTGCTGAACGGTGCAGCCAACCCGCAGGAGAATGGTGGCACGGTGATGGCTTCTGTGCGTGTGCCGGGGTTGGCGATTCAGTGATTGGGATACGAAAGCAGATTCCTCCGCTGCGCTGCGGAATGACAAACGAAGACAAATACAGGGATCCTTCGCTGCGCTCAGGATGACGTGCAATTTAACCTACGGGCTCGTGTAGATGCGGGCTCGTGTAGATGCGGGCTCGTGTAGATGCGGGCTCGTGTAGATGACGCTCAGTTTTAACTTGTGGGCCGTGTGTAGGATCAGGGTGGTGGTCGGGCGATGATTAACCGGCAGGCGGCGAGTGCGGCTCCGAAGCAGAATGTCACGGCGCTGCTTCGCAAAAAACGGTTCGTCAACGTGGTGTTATTTTTCTGTCTCTGGATCATGGCGATTGGGCTTCGGCTGGTCTGGATCCAGGTGTATCAGCACAAGATCTGGGTAGGACGGGCGGCACGGCAGCAGACCGGCGCGTTCGAGGTAGCTCCGCGGCGCGGTGTGTTGTACGACCGCAACTTGAAGGCGCTGGCGATGACGACGTCAGTGGATTCCATCTACGCAGTGCCGAGTGAGCTAGGTGAGAATCGCGAGAGCACGGCGGCGATGCTGGCCCAGATCGTGCATACCGATCCGTCTGACAACTTCACCTCCGACCACCAGATGCTGGCGCGGTTTCATGCTTCGCGCGGATTCGCTTGGGTGGCGCGCAGGGTGGATGCCGATACTGCGGCGCGGGTGCGCGAGCTGAATCTGAAAGGCGTTTACTTTCAGAAGGAGTTCAAGCGATTTTATCCCAACGGCGATCTGGCCGCGCAGGTGCTGGGCTATGTGGGTACGGACGATACCGGCCTGGGCGGTCTGGAACGCGAGTTCGACGATGACATGCACGGTACCCCTGGGCACATGTTGACGGCGCTCGACGCCAAACGCCATGTGCTGGGCAGCAAGGTGGATGAGCCGATGCCGGGCGAAAACCTGGTGCTCTCGATCGACGCGAATATCCAATACATGGCGGAGCAGGCGCTCGACGCACAGGTAAAGAAAGTGGGCGCGCTGCATGGCACGGTGGTGGTGCAGGATCCGCATACGGGCCAGATTCTGGCGCTGGCGGTTTCGCCGCGTTTCAATCCGAACGACTCGAAGCACATGGAGCCGGGCGAGTTGACGAACCTGGCGGTGAGCGATGTGTATGAGCCGGGATCGACGTTCAAGCTGGCGACGTACTCTGCTGCGCTCGATGGTGCGGGCGTGGAGCCAACCGACATCGTGGATTGCCAGAACGGCGCCATGACGATGTACGGGCGCACGCTGCACGACGACAAGGAAGACCACTTTGGACGGGTGACGGTGCAGTATGCGCTGGAGCACTCGAGCGACGTGGGCGCGGCCAAAATGGCGCTTAAGCTGGGGCCGCAGAAGTTTTATGGCTATCTGAAGGGGTTCGGATTTGGCGACCGCTCCGGCATTGAGTTGCCGAGTGAGACGCGCGGTCTGTTGCGTGCGCCGAAGAAGTGGGGCTCGACCAGCATTCTGTCGATTGCGATCGGCCAGGAAGTGGGTGTTACCCCGGTGCAGCTGGTCACGATGGTATCGACGATTGCGAACGGAGGCGTGTACATGCCGCCCCATATTCTGCTGGCGTCAACTGATGAGATGCAGGGTGATCCGCGATTGAAGGCGGCGGCATTCCATCCCGAGCAGCAGTTGCCAGCGGTGCTGCCGGATGGGGCGCACCGCGTGATCAGCGAGATGACTGCGGCAAAGATGCGGATGATGATGCACGGCATCGTTCTCGAAGGCACGGGCAAGGCGGCGGCGCTGAATGGATATAGTTCGGGCGGCAAGACCGGCACGGCGCAGAAGATCGATCCCGCGACGCATACGTATTCGCATACCAAGCTGGTGGCGAGCTTTGCGGGAATTGCGCCGGTAAGCGATCCCGCCATTTCGATAGCGGTGGTGATCGATAACCCGACGATAGGCATCCGCTATGGTGCGACCGTTTCAGCGCCGGTGTTCAGGCAGGTGGCGCAGCAGGTGCTCGAGTACCTGGGTGTGCCGCACGATCAGCCGCTGAAGACGACCAAAGAGATGCAGGCTGCTGCGGCTACTCCCGACGTTCCGGATAGTACGGTGGAGGCGAGCGGTGCGGATCTTACGGCGATGTTCGACCAGATCAACAGCCTGCCGGCGGATGATCCTCTGCGCGGCGGAGATGCTGCACCGGGTGCTGCGGCTGGGCCGACCGCTCCGCCAGCGGTTCCGCATGTGGGCGAGGCTGCGAAGACTGGGATTCTGCCTGCGAAGCTGTTGGCTTTGTTCCGCGCGCATGGCGGTGACTCGGCGATGCCAACCGAGACGGAGGCGGCTGGTCCGCTCGTAGCCGCAAAGGTTGAGCCCGAGGTGAAGGCGGAAGCGCCGAACCAGGTGGTTGTGGATTCGGGGCAGAAGGTTGCGGTGCCTAGTTTTGGCGGAGCCGATCTGCGCAGCGTGGTGGAGCATGCGGATGCGGCGGGGTTGCGGGTGCAGCCTGTGGGCAGCGGCGTGGCGCGCGAGCAGGTCCCGGCGGCGGGGACGTTGGTTCCGGCGGGGACTGAGGTTGTGGTGCGGTTTACGCGTTAGGGAAACGCATCGGGTCGGCTTAATGCGGATTCCAGATGGTGTAAAACCGCGAACAGCAAGAACAGACGCAGATTCCCTTCGGGAATGACAACCAAAACACGGAAGAGCCTTTCTACATCCACTTACTGCGGAGAAGACTTGCTTTGCTTCTCGTTGTCATTCCCGAAGGGAATCTGCGTCTGCACTCGGCCTACACACTGAAGCTATAGCGGATTTCGTAATGGTGTACGGCGTGGCGGCATTCGGCCAATACAGGGATCCTTCACTGCGTTCAGGACGACGACTCTACAGGAATGGTAATCGGGGTTTACACCAAAGTAGAAAGTGGCTTTCGTTCCGCAGCGCCTTGGTTTCGGAACCTCGTAGGATAAATGCATGTGGATTTATGAGGCGATGCTGGGGGTTGCGGTCGAGGAGCGCGCGACTTCGGCGGTCGATGTCTCAGGCGTGCAGTATGACTCGATGCGCATTCAGCGCGGTGACGTTTTTGTGGCGATGCAGGGTGGGTCCAGCGATGGCAATCGCTTTATTGCCGGAGCGATTGAGCGGGGTGCGGCAGCGGTGGTGACCGACTCGCGTGCCCTGTGGGAGCGGCGCGCGGAGTTTGGACGCGTTCCGTTTTTTCTGGTGCAGAGTGGACGGCGCGCGCTGGCGGGAATCGCGGCCAATCTGTTCGAGCATCCTGAGCGGAAACTGAAGATCAGCGCGGTGACCGGGACCAATGGGAAGACGACGACTGCGTTCCTGCTGGAGCAGATGCTGCGGTCGGCGGATCGGAAATGTGTGCTGCTCGGCACCATCGAGAACCGTATCGCGGGTACGGTGCGGGCGAGCGAGCATACGACGCCCGAATCGCGCGATCTGCTGGAGATGTTCGCCGAAGGTGTACATGCGGGTGCGAGCGAAGTGGTGATGGAGATGTCCAGCCATGCGCTTGCGCAGGAGCGCGCGTGGGGCCTGCATGTGGATGTAGCGATCTTCACGAACCTGACGCAGGATCATCTCGATTTTCATGGGACCATGGAGGCTTATTTCGCCGCCAAGGCACGGATGTTTGCAGGCGCAGGCGCGGCCCCGCCGCGCATTGCTGTGGTGAATGCGGACGACCCGGCGGGTCTGCGCTTGATTCGAGAGATGCAGGGTCCGCACGTGATGAGCTACGGGATTGACGCCGGAGAGTATCGAGCCGAAGAGTTGGTGCTTCGCGCTGGGGAAACTTTGTATAGGTGGGTGACGCCCGAGGGTGCGGTCGAGATTTCGTCGCCGTTGACTGGGCGTGTCAATGTGCTGAATCTGCTTGCGGCGTCATGTGCGGCGTTGGCGCGTGGTTTGACTCTTGTTGACGTGGCGCACGCGGCGAAGGACTTGCAGCAGGTTCCGGGGAGGTTTGAGGTTGTGCCCGGTTCGGCGGCAGCGGGATTCAGTGTGGTGGTGGATTATGCGCACACGGACGATGCGCTGAAGAACCTGATTGCGCTGGCGCGTGACCTTGTAAAGCCGCAGGGTGGACGTGTGATTACGCTCTTCGGATGTGGCGGAGATCGCGATCGCGGCAAGCGGCCAAAGATGGGCCGGGCGGCGGGTGAGGGTTCCAATGTGGTGGTGCTGACGAGCGATAATCCGCGTAGTGAAGATCCGGCGGCCATTGCGTCAGAGGCACTGGCTGGTGTGCGCGAGACTTCTGTGGAATGTGTGGTGGAACTGGATCGGGCAGCTGCGATCGGTAAGGCAATTGAGTTGGCGCGCGCCGGGGATATTGTTTTGATCGCCGGCAAAGGACACGAGAAGGTGCAGATTCTTCGAGATGGAACGGTTCCGTTTGATGATGTTGCGGTGGCGGCCGGCGCGTTGAGTTCTGAGAGAACTGGAAGTTGAAAAGCAGATTCCTCCGCTGCGCTGCGGAATGACAAACCTGAAACCTAAAAAGAACGGATGAGGATGCGATGCAACTGACGTTGGGGCAGGTGGCGGATTGGATTCATGCCGAGGGTGACTTCACGACCTCTACTGAGGTTGTGGGGTACTCGATTGACTCGCGAACCATCGGGGCCGGCGAGTTGTTCTTCGCGGTCACGGGCGAGCGTGCGGACGGGCACGACTTTGTGGAGGCTGCGCTTAGGAATGGTGCCGCCGCAGCTGTTGTGAGCAATCGCTGGCTGGCACCGGCCGAGATGGATTCGTGCAAGCTGCTGTATGTGCCGGAGGGCGAGGACTGCGTCTTGGGTGGGATGCAGACGCTGGCCAATCGTGTGCGGCGGGCGTGGGGCGGGCGGGTAATCGGCGTGACTGGGTCGGCGGGCAAGACGACTACGAAAGAGGCTGTGGCGGAGGTGCTTGCCGGTGGGTTCCGGGTGCTGAAGTCTGCGGGAAACCTAAACAATCATTTTGGAGTTCCGCTGCAGTTGCTGCGGCTCGAGCCGGAACATGAAGTGGCCGTGATTGAGATGGGTATGAACCACGCCGGGGAGCTTGCCGCGCTGGCGAAAATTGCGGAGCCGGATTGGGCGGTCGTCTCAAACGTGGCGGCGGTGCATCTGGAGTTCTTTGCGGATGGGATAGAGGGGGTTGCGCGCGCTAAGTATGAACTGGTCCAGGCGCTGCCTGCGGACGGAGTTGCGATTTTGAACGGCGATGATGCGCGGGCTGCGGCGTTTGCACGTGGTCTGGGGGAACGTGCGGTGCTGTATGGGACGGGCGAGAATGCGCGTGTGTGCGCGCTTGAGGTGCAAGGCGCTGGGCTGGCGGGAATGCAATTTCGTGTAGCCGTGGATGGCGAAGACGCTGAGGTGCGGTTGGGGATGATGGGTCGGCACAATGTGCTCAACGCGCTGGCGGCGATTGCCTGTGGTCTGCAAAGCGGGTTGAGTTTGCCCACGTGCGTTGCGGGTGTGGAGAGGGTGCGCGCGACGGACAAGCGGGGCGCGGTGCGGCAGTGGCGCGGGGCGCGGCTGATCGACGACACGTACAACTCGAATCCGGTGGCGCTGGACGCGATGGTCGATGCATTGCTGGATACGCCGGTAGATGAAGGCGGGCGGCGGATTGTAATTGCGGGAGAGATGCTGGAGCTGGGACCCGATGGCGCGGCCCTGCATCGAGCGTGCGGTACACGGATGCAGGGGAGCGGAGTCGATCAGGTGATCGGGGTGCGCGGGCTGGCCTTGGCGCTGGTGGAAGGTGCGGGGCCGACGGCGGTGTTTGTGGAGACTCCTGCCGAGGCGGGGGAGTGGCTGCGGGCGAATGTGCGTTCGGGGGATGTGGTGTTGCTGAAGGCTTCGCGTGGAGTGCGTCTGGAAGGAGCGCTGGAGGGATTACTGGAGGGTGAACAGGCTCGTGGCGCGCAGGTGTAAAAGCAGATTCCTCCGCTGTGCTGCGGAAGGACAAACAGCGCGTTGCTGCTGTTAAGATTGCGGTGGACGCGGTGACTGGTTGATGGCGCGCTCCGAGGCGGACAGGCGTTGCTCTATTGGCTGCTTTACCAGAAGCTGTTTCCTTACTTCCGGCTCTTCCGAATCTTTCGCTACCTGACGTTTCGCTGCGTCTTTGCTAGCCTGACAGCGCTGCTGATCGGGCTGCTGATTGGGCCGTTTGTGATTGAGCGGCTGCGCGAGTTTCAGATAGGCCAATATATCCGCGAGGATGGGCCTCAAACGCATTTAAAGAAGGGCGGCACGCCGACCATGGGTGGGGTGCTGATCTGCATTTCGATTCTGGTGCCGACGCTCTTGTGGTCCGATTTAGCGAACCCGCTGGTGTGGGTCGTCATGCTGTCGACGCTGGCGTTTGGCGGGATCGGATTTGCGGATGATTATCTCAAAGTGGTGCATCGGCAAAGCCAGGGGCTTACGGCTCGGCAGAAGCTTGGGTTGCAGTTTCTGGTGAGTGGGTGTGTGGGCGCGGCGATGGTGTACTTCGATCTGCGCGGGAGCTATTCGACGCGCCTGATGGTGCCGTTTCTGAAGCGCTACCGGCCAGACCTGGTCTGGAACTGGATGGGTCATATTCCGCATCTGCACTGGCTGGCGTTCCTGCCATTTGTGGTGTTCGTCATGCTGGTGATTACGTTGACTAGCAATGCGGTGAATCTCACGGACGGGTTGGACGGACTGGCGATCGGGTGCACAATTATCGCGGCCGGCGCGCTGACGATGCTCACCTACGTGAGCGGGCACGTGGTGTTCTCGGACTATCTTGAACTCCAGCGCATGCCGATGGTGGGGGAGTTGACCATCTTTTGCGGGGCAATGGTGGGGGGCTCGATCGGATTCCTTTGGTACAACGCGCATCCGGCCGAGGTGTTTATGGGCGACGTGGGTTCGTTGGCGCTGGGTGGCGCGATTGGGACCGTGGCTGTTGTGATTAAGCAGGAGTTGCTGCTGCCGTTTATCGGAGGCGTGTTTATCCTTGAGGCGGCAAGCGTAATCCTGCAGGTGGGAAGCTATAAGCTGCGGAATGGCAAACGGATCTTCAAAATGGCTCCGCTGCATCATCACTTTGAGTTGCTGGGCTGGAGCGAGTCCAAAGTCATAGCCCGTTTCTGGATTCTCGCGCTGGTGTTCGCGCTGCTTGCACTGACGACGTTGAAGCTACGGTGAGGCTGGCTGGGAAATAGTCACGCAGCTATGGTCTTGAATCCCACCTGACGCGCTGCTTCCAGAAGTTGTGCGTCGCCTGAGATGAACGCACAACCTTGTGGGGTACTTGAGGACCAGACCCAGGCGGCCGCCAATTGGAGTGCGTCGGCGGCTTTAAGGGGATAGCTGACGAGCAATCTTTCTGCGTGGGTTCGAAGCGCTTCGCTTGGTTGGAGTTCGCGCCAGCTGCGCCGGAGTTGATCGAGGCGTGATCCTGCTGCTGCGTATTCCGGTTGGGTCAACTGTTCCATTCGCAGCAGGCGCTGGAAGGCGCTATGCATCTCAACCGGGGTAGCCCACCAGACCACTATGGGATGTTGCTTGAGCAGGCGGCGCACGGCGAGACTGGGCCGCTGGTGAACACAGAGTGGGACCAGCGCGCTCGTGTCCCAGAAGGCCGGAGTCATCTATCTCCGCGACTGTCGATTGCCGCCTGGACTGCGACCTGATGAGGGACATTCGCGATCCGGGTTTCGAAAAATTTATTCCAATCCATCTCTTGTTCGGGCATTTTCATTGCGCCGGACGCGACGAGGTGTGCTTCCTTTTCCCACTCTGCATCGTGCCGAAAGGGGAGAATGCGGGCGACCGGAACCGCGCGATCTCGGATAATGATCTCTTCTCCATTGCGCACGTACTGAAGATATCCGCTGAGCTGGTTTTTGAGTTCGCCTATATTCACCGTTCTCATCTTCCCAGTGTAAGTCTACTTGGCTAACTTGTCCATGTGCAGCGTTCCTTGGGTGCGTTGGATAAGCGCGTGTCCAGCGTGCGAAGCAATTGAGCCGCATGGATTAGGCTGGTAGGCATGGGCGGGATGGAGTTGAAGAACAAGCGGGTGCTGGTGGTGGGCCTGGGTAAGAGCGGGATGGCGGCGGCGCTGTTCCTGAAAGCGCGCGCGGCGCGGGTTACAGTAAGCGATACACGGTCGGCGGCGGCGCTGGCGCATGAGATTCCGGCGCTGCTGGAGGCTGGAATCATGGTCGAGAGCGGCGGCCATGGGCTGCTTACTTTTCGCCGGCAGGATTTGATCGTGGTTTCGCCTGGAGTGCCGCTCGAAACGCCGGAGGTTGCGCAGGCGGCGGCTCTAGGGATGCCGGTGATGGGTGAGTTGGAGCTTGCGGCGCGGTTTCTTCAGGGCGAGGTTGTCGCGATTACGGGTTCGAATGGTAAGACGACTACGACGACGCTGGTGGGAAGAATCTTTGCCGATGCGGGGCTGCCTACGCTGGTTGGAGGAAACATCGGGCTGCCGGTGATTGAGCTTGTGGGCGAGGCTAAGGCAGAGACGTGGAATGTGCTCGAGGTTTCAAGCTTTCAACTTGATACGGTGAGTGAATTTCGTCCGAAGATTGCTGCGGTGCTGAATATCACGCCGGATCATCTGGACCGGCATAAGACGTTTGCCAACTATGCTGCGGCGAAGACGAAGATTACCTCGCGGCAGACGCGCGAGGACTTTCTGGTGCTGAACGCGGAGGATAAAGCCGCGCAGATGGTTGCTGCGGGGACCAAGGCGCGGATTTTCTGGTTCAGTGCGCTGCGGCAGATCAAGCAGGGTGCGTTTGTGCATGGCGAGAGCGTTTTCTTTTTAGCGAAAGAAGGCGGCAAGGCGGAGCCGGTGCTGCCGGTGGCGGAGATTGCGTTGAAAGGCGCGCACAACGTCGAGAACGTGCTGGCGGCAGTGTGCGTGGCGCGGCTGGCGGGGATTTCGGCTGAGTCGATTCGGAGCTCGGTGCGAGGTTTCCGGGCGGTCGAGCATCGGCTGGAGTTGGTGGGGACGGTTGCGGGCGTGGAGTTCTATAACGACTCGAAGGCCACCAATGTGGATGCGGCCATGAAGGCGGTGGCGAGCTTTGCCGGTGGCATACACCTGATTCTTGGCGGCAAGGATAAGGACTCGGACTACACGCTGTTGGGGCCGCTGGTGCGAGAACGGGTGAAGGTTGTTTATACGGTAGGTTCGGCGGCTGAAAAGATTGAGCGGCAACTGGCCGGTATGGCGAAGATAGAGAGTGCGGGGACGATTGAACGTGCGGTGACGTTGGCGGCGGAAGCGGCCCTCCCCGGGGATGTTGTGCTGTTGGCGCCGGCGTGCGCGAGCTTCGACCAGTTTGAAAACTACGAGCACCGGGGACGTGTGTTTCGGGAGCAAGTGCAGGGTCTGGGTACGTAGGCTAAGGGCAAAGACGAAGTACAGGGGGTCCTTCGCTGCGCTCAGGATGACGGAGAGATTGGGTCCTCCGCTGGAGTCGGGAAAACGTTGAGTTGGGTGGGATGTTGTTGAGGTAGAGGATGGCGAAGCGGGTTGGGGTCGATAAGTGGTTGTTTGGCGTGGTGCTGGTGCTGGTGCTGTTCGGGCTGGTGATGGTGTTTTCGGCGTCGGCGGTGATGGCGACGGCGGAGTCCGGCTCGCCCTATAAGTACGTGGCCAAGCAGGCGATGTTCGGGCTGATGGGCATGGGGGTTCTGACGGCGCTGATGCAGGTGGACTACCGGCGCTACAACAGCCCCAAGGTGGTGTTTCCGGCGATGGCGTTTACGACGCTGGTGCTGGTGAGCGTGTTCGCGATGCCGAAGCTGAACCATACGCATCGCTGGTTCAAGGCGGGATTTTTCACCTTTCAGCCGTCGGAACTGGCGACCCCGCTGGTTGTGCTGTTTCTGGCGTGGTTCCTGCAGACGCGCATTCACAAAATGGATGATTGGAAGGGTACGGTGATTCGCGCGGCGTTGCCTCCGTTGATCTTTATCGGGCTCATCCTGAAGGAGCCGGACCTGGGTACGGCGCTGGTGTGCGCGGCCGTGACGGTGCTGATGCTCTACCTGGCGGGCCTGCAGATGAAGTGGATTGGCCTGGCTGCGCTGGCTTCCTCGCCTGTGATGTGGTGGATGCTGTGGATGGTGCCGTGGCGGCGCGCGCGTTTGCAGGCGTACATGAATCCGGAGCTCGATCCGCTGGGAAAGGGGTTCCACATCATGCAGTCGCTGATAGCGGTTGGGACGGGCGGCGTTCGCGGGCTGGGTCTGATGGAAGGCCGGCAGAAGCTGTATTTTCTGCCCGAAGCCTGGACGGATTTTATCTTTGCGAATATCTCGGAAGAGCTCGGGCTGATTGGCGCGTTGGCGCTGGTGGGGTTGTTTGTCTTTTTCGGCTATCGCGGAATGCGGGCCGCATTTTTGTCGACGGATCCATTTGCGCGCTTTCTGGCGTTCGGGCTTACTTCGGCGGTGCTGATTCAGGCGTTCTTCAATATCTCCGTGGCGCTGGCGCTGCTTCCTACCAAGGGCATCACGTTGCCGTTTATCAGCTTCGGGGGAACGAGCTTATTTGTGACGCTTGCGGGTGTGGGCGTGCTGCTGAACATCACGCGGGAGATCGATTGAAGTGCCGGAAGCTGTCGGTTCCCGGCTCTCAGGTGTCCAGTTACGGGTGTTGATTGCAGGTGGTGGGACCGGAGGGCATGTGATTCCCGCGCTGGCCATTGCGCGGGAGTTGCGTGACACGCATGGGGCCGAGGTGCGCTTTGTTGGGACCGCGCGTGGGCTTGAGACGAAGCTGGTTCCGGAGGCGGGGTTCGAGCTCGAACTGATGCGCGTGGGACAGCTGAAGAACGTAAGTCTGGCTACGCGAGTCCGGACGATGAGCGATCTCCCCGTTGGGGTGGCGCTTTGCGTGAGGTTGCTGCGCAGGTTTCGGCCGGGTGTTGTGGTCGGGGTGGGCGGGTACGCTTCGGGGCCGATGATGATGGCCGCGATTCTCTCAGGCGTGCCTACGCTGGCGTTTGAGCCGAACGCGGCTCCGGGGCTGGCGAACCGGCTGGTTGGGCGCTGGGTTTCGGCTGCTGCGGTGAACTTTGCGGCGACGAAGAGCTACTTCCGCCGGGCAGAGGTTACGGGCATTCCGGTGCGGCGCGAGTTTTTCGCGATTGCGCCTAGGGAAACTGAGAGCGGGGCGTTGCGTCTGCTGGTCTTTGGCGGGAGCCAGGGCGCGCGTGTGCTGAATGAAGTCATGCCAGAGGTTGCGGCGCGGCTGCTGGAGCACTTTCCCGGGCTGACGCTGGTCCACCAGGCGGGTGGGCGGCATGGCGAGTCGACTGCCGCCGCATATGCCGCTGCCGGGGTGATGGAGTCGGGGCGTGTGCAGGTAGTGCCGTACCTGGATGCGATGGTGGATGAGATTGCGGCGGCCGATCTGATTGTTTGCCGCAGCGGCGCGAGTACGGTCGCGGAACTGGCAGCGGCGGGCCGGGCCGCGGTGCTGGTTCCGTTTGCGGCGGCGGCTGACGATCACCAGCGGCGGAATGCGGAGGTTCTGGTCGAGTCGGGCGGGGCGGCGCTGATCCTTGAACGGGACCTTGCCCCGGAAAGGGTGTTGGAGGTAGTGGGTGGATTGCTCGGAGATGCGGCGTTGCGGCAAAAGATGGGCGAAACCGCCCGGCTACACGCCCATCCGGATGCGGCAGCGCGCATTGCGGAGATGTGTTTGAGGCTGGCAAGGTAGAAGCGGGAAAGCCAGCGAGGTGGAGGCGGCAGCGAGAACACGCGCGGGCACGGCTCGGGGGGCGAATAAAGGTTAGCCCGTCACCTGGTACTGGAGGAAGAGAAAGAAAACCCACAGCTGCAATCGTGGGCTTCCTCATCTGTTTGTTGCGGATTAGCGATGGCCATCGTGATTTCCGCCTTGTGCAGCAGGACCGTGGAAGCTGGGCTGCGGCGCGGAATGAAATTGCGGCTGCGGGGTAGCGTGAAACTGTTGCTGTTGCTGTTGTTGCTGTTGCGGCTGTGGCCGATACTGCTGTTGCGGCTGTGGTCTGTACTGCTGCTGCGGCTGCGGCCTGTACTGCTGCTGAGCCTGCGGCTGGTATTGCTGCTGCGGGTGCTGCTGGAACTGCGGCTGAGTGCGCTGCTGATTCTGCTGCTGCTGATTCTGCTGCGTATAGACAGCGTGCGGATAGCCGTTGGCGAGATCGGTCTGCTGCGGACGCTGGATGCCTCCTGCAAATGGACGCCCTTGCTGCTGTTGCGCTGTAAACGGACGACCCTGCTGCTGTTGCGGCTGTGTGGTATACGCGGTGGCCTGGGTGCCACGCTGCACGGGCGCGGGAACTGGGCGAACGTTGGGGTGATCGAAGGCTTGCTGGTTGTGGTTGGCCGCGCCTGGGAGAGCGGTGTTGCTGCGCGTGATGGGTGCAGTGTTGATGCGTTGTCCGGAGACCAGGCTGCGGTTGGCTGTGTTCACGGCGGGCCGGTTGCGAGCCACGACGGCCTCGTTGTGGCTCGCCATCATGTGTCCCTGGTCAAGGTTGGCTTTGCCGCGGACCAGTGCGGCCTGCTGGGTGGGCTTTAAGTTCTGGACGTGAGCGAAGGCGGGGCCGGAGGGGTGAAAGACTCCACGGTCAAGGTGCGCTGTGTTGTCGCCATAAGCGCGCAACCACTCGCGATCGCCGTGCTCCTCGTGTTCTTCGCGGACTTCACGCCAGTCGTCGCGGTCGTAGTGATAGCGGTCATAGCGTCCGCAGTTCCAGTAGGCGGTGTTGTAGAAGAAGATACCGTTGTTCCAGCCGCCCCCGTAGAAGCCGTCGCCGAAGTATCCGAAGCCGTAGTTGATGCCTCCGTAGTAGCCAATGGAGGAGCCCCAGTAGCCCGGATTCCAGAAGTAGACGTCGCTGGAGTAGCCCCAGTAGCCGGGAGTCCACAGGGCGTTCTGGTAGGGAGGTTGCACCCAAGCTCCGGGGACCCACTGGTAGCCATACGGTGTGTAGGCCCAGTAGCCGGGGGTCCAAATGTAGCCGTAGCCGGGGGCCACGGGCTGCGTGTAGACGGGAAGGTCGGGAGGAGGCTGCTGGGTCTCTTCGTAGGCCTGTTCGCCGTTGTCGTAGTTCTGATTGTCGCCCTGATAAGCCTGCTGCTGATCGTATCCCTGCTGGTCGGACCTCTGCTGGTTCTGCTGCTGGGGATAGTTCTGTTGCTGGATGGGAAAGCCGTTCTCATCGTACTGCTGGTTTTGCTGGTACTGCTGACCAGCCGGACTGCCGTAGTTCTGCGGATCCTGTGGATTGTAGGGCCGGGGGTAGCCGTTCTGCGCGAAGGCAACGGAAGAAGTCGCCAGCAACGCGGTCAGAATCAGAGACGGTGTGCGCATATGGCCTGCCTGAACGCCTGTCCTTCGGTTAATCCGGGAGAATCGTCGAGCCCCGGGCTGCGCGGACGGCGGGTCGTGAGTGGCGTCGGATGAGCTCCAGAACGTCTCACTTATCTTAGAACCGATTTCGGCAGAATGGTTGCGGTGGGCTGTGCCAAATTGTCCCAATGCCTCTGGTTGTCATTCCTGAAGGGATCTGCGTTTGCTCTTGCTCTCCCCGGTTCTGTACATCATCTGAATCCGCATTCAGGGCGTGAAGAGCGCTTTAGGGCAGAGCACGTGTGCGCCTACGCGGGGAAGATCGACCAGTTGGGTGATATCCACGTCACAGGCGACCGAGACGAGCGAATACGCGTCGGCGCGGGAGAGGGCAGGGTGCGCCGGACTCTCGGCCGGGTTCGACAGGAACGCAATCATGTTGCGAACGGCCATTTCGGTGGCAGACTTCAAGTCGGGATCGAAACCCATGGAGACGTAGTCGGTGGGGGTGACGGCGCGGGGCCAGTCAAGCCGGTTCTGGTCCTTGAAGGAAGACTTGTGTAGGACGAACTGAAAAGTGCCGGTGAGCTGGGTTTCTAGCGCGGTAATGTCCACCTCGCCGTTGCCCTGGTTGGCATGGCCGTCTCCTACTTCAAAGTTGACGCCTTTGGAGTTGACCGGGATGAACAGAACCGTGCCGGCTGTCAGGGACTTGTTATCCATGTTTCCGGCATTGAACCATGGCGGGGCCGAGTCTGTCTTTCCGCCGGGGTAGGCGGCGATGCCCATGGACCCGAAGAACGGGTGCAGAGGGATTTTGATTCCGGGGGCGAAGTTCGCTACCATGTGTTCGCGGTCGAGCGGAATGATGGTGGACCGGGAGTAGGGAAAGTCATTCGGCAGGAAGCCGCGGCCCGCGCCGAAGCCGTTGCAGGACCAGGGGACGTCCAGATCAATCTTCTGGATGCGAACTTCGAGGATGTCGCCGGGTTCGGCTCCGTTGACGGAGACGGGGCCGGTCAGGATGTGACCTCCGGGGCCTTTTTCCGATTGAGGGAAGTGATCGTAGATGTCGGCTACGTAGGGCGGAATGTCTGCCGCGGCGACGCCTTCAGCTTGCAACTGCTTTGGCGAGCCGCAGGTGGAGAGTGTCTGGATGCGAACCGTGTCGCCGGAGTCGATGGTGAGGGCTGGCTTGGCTGCTCCGTTGTAGCTCCCCCATACTACGGTTTGCGGGGTGGCGAGGAGAGTTTTCTGTGCGGCGAGCGGGGCGGCTGCGGAGAGCAGGGCAAAGACGGCCAGGCGGGAAGAGCGCATGGGTTTGGTATAGCACAGAGCTATTGCGTTGGGCGGGCGGGCGGTGGGATGAGGGACCTATAGGAATGTCGGACCTGGTGGCCTTGGCCTTAGTCGCGGCGGCGACCGCCGAAGAGTTGGAGGAAGGCCAGGAAGATGTTGATTCCGTCGAGGTAGATGGAGAGCGCGAGCATGACGGCGGATTGACCGTCGCCGCCGGCGCGGATGCGGGCGAAGTCGGCCACGGTGAGAGCCGAGAAGACCAGCAGGGTCAGCCAGGAGTAGACACTTGGCTGCATGAAGTGGAAGAAAATACTGGCGATTCCGGCAAGCACGAGCAGCAGCAGGGCGCCGGTGGCGATCATCGAAACTTTGCGGAACTGGATCTGGAAAAGATAAGCGACTGAGCCCATAGCCAGCATGCCTAGCCCGGTGGTGGCGGCTGCCTGAAAGACGACAGCGGGGCCAATCGTGCGCATGTACTGGTGGATGAGCGGACCGATCTCCCAGCCCATGAAGTAGCCGAGGGCGAGGAAGAGTCCCAGCGCGAGGTGGGGGCTGGCTTTGCGGGCGTACATGATGGCGAAGAGCAGGCCGAAGACGAAGATCAGGCCGGGAAGGCTGCTCCAGGCCGGGGATGTAGCGACCCCAACTGCGGTCAGCAGGAAGCCGAGCGCGGTGATGCCGAGGACCTTCGACAGCAGCGAGGCAGTGCCTTCGCGCGGGACGTCGATGACGTTTGAGTAGGGCGAGGTGATGTAGCTGGGCATGGGTTCCTGCTCCTAGTGTATTGGACGTAGGTTGGACGTGAGCGGATGCAGAGCGGCGGATTGGCGACGCTGTATAGGAGTGGGCAGGCGGCGCGCGTATTATGTTCGCACGGCAACCATTCACATCTCGGAAGCTGAGGCGACTCGTGATTTCGCTGCGCTGTTGACCCGGGTTCGCGGAGAAACCGAGATCGTGATCGAGAATGGAACCGATGCTGTGGCGGTCATTCACACCGCTGCTCCGGTGCGCCGCTCGGTCTCCGAGTGCATCAGGTTGGCGAAACAGCATGAAGGCGAAGCGGCGGGAGTACCTGTCCTCGATCCTGACTGTGCTGCCGACGTGGAAAAGATAGTTGCGGCCCGACGCGGCTGGAACCCTCCGCCTTGGGACTGATCCTCGACTCCAGCGTTGTTATTTCCGGAGAGCGGAGAGCCAAACGGTCCGGCCTTGCAACTTGGATTTGGGGTTGCAACGCTCAACGTACGCGACTTCGCGCGAATTCCTGACCTCGCGATCGCGGCGCTGTAAGCATCCGCCTTCCCGCAAGCTGGGCTGGTAAAGTGGGGGGATGTTTGTTCCGGGTCACATCTGGTTTGCGCCCACGCAGCGTGTGCATTTTATCGGGATCGGCGGGATTGGGATGAGCGGGATCGCGGAGATCCTGCTGACGATGGGGTATAGCGTCTCGGGCTCGGACCTGCGCCGGACCGAGGTGACCGAGCGGCTGGCGGAGATGGGCGCGACGATTTATAACGGCCATGCGGCTGAGAATGTCTGGGCTTGCGATGTCGTCGTTGCGAGCTCGGCCGTGAACGATCGGAATCCCGAGGTGGCCGAGGCGCGGGCGCGCAAGACGCCGGTCATTCAGCGGGCGGAGATGCTGGCAGAGTTGATGCGGTTGAAGTACGGCATTGCGGTCGCTGGAATGCATGGCAAGACGACGACGACCACGATGATCGCGGCCGTGCTGGCCGGGGGTGGGCTGGATCCAACCGTCGTGGTGGGTGGGCGTGTTGAGGAGCTGGGCTCCAATGCGCGTCTGGGGACCAGCCAGTATCTGGTGGCGGAGGCGGATGAGAGCGACCGTTCGTTCCTGAAGCTGTCGCCCATCCTGGCGGTGGTGACCAATCTGGATCGCGAACATATGGACTGCTACGCGAGTATGGACGAGGTGGACGCGGCGTTTGTCGAGTTCATGGATAGCCTGCCGTTCTACGGCGCAGCTACGGCGTGCGTCGATAATGAGCGGCTCCGCACCGTGCTGGCGCGCGTGCGGCGCAAGGTTTACACCTACGGGGAGAGCGAGGACGCTGACTTTCGGCTGGAGTTGCTGCCGGCGCGGGAGGGTTGCCGGCAGAGCTTCTCGGTGAACTATCACGGGCTGGTGCTGGGGCCGTTTTCGCTCCATGTTCCGGGGCGGCACAATGTGCTGAACGCGACCGCTGCGGTAGCAGTTGGCGTGCAGGTGGGCATTGCGCCCGAGGAGATTGCGCGCGGGCTGGCGACGTTTCGCGGGGTGGACCGGCGCTTCCAGGTGAAGGGCACGGTGCGCGGCGTGACGGTGGTCGACGATTACGGGCACCATCCTACGGAGATTCTGGCGACCCTGCGGGCGGCGCGGGAGTGCGGGTACAGGCGCGTTTACGTTATCTTTCAGCCGCACCGGTTTACGCGCACACGCGATCTGCTGGAGGAGTTTTCGGGCGCGTTTGGTGATGCGGATACGGTGGCGGTGCTCGACATTTACGCCGCCAGCGAGGAGCCGATTGCGGGAATCTCGGGTGAGAGCCTTGCGGGCTGCATCGCGGCGGCGCGTGGGAAGACGGCGCGGGTGGAGTTTGCCGGATCCGTGGAAGCCGCAATTGCGGCGGTTGTGCGCGAGGCTGCGGCGGGGGATGTGATTCTTACGCTGGGCGCGGGGAGCGTTTCCGGGATTGCAGCGGTCCTGGTGGAGGCGCTGCGAGCGAAAGCCTAAAACAGCGGCAAAGCACATTTCCTTTGGGAATAACAACCAAGGACAACGGCAAAGACAAACGCAGATTCCCTTCGGGAATGACAACCAAAGGGCAAGGCCGAAGCAAAAGCGGCGACAACAGAAGACCCAGATTTGCTGCGCGGCAGGGCGATTTGCGGGGGTGCGTACCCGAGGCGATACCCCCTTGTTTGGGGCGAGGCCGCGCAGCTTATAGTGAGGGGACGATTGCTGCGCGGAGCGCGCCTTCGGAGCGCGGGACCGAACAGATATGTTTACGGGAATGGGAGTGCTGTGGTTGACGCGCCGGTAAAGGGTCAGGAGCCGAAGACGGGTGGCGCGCGGCGTGTGGCGGGTTCGCCTCCGGGGCCGAGGCGTGAGCTGGCCGAGGATTATGCGCGTAAGTCGCGCGTGGCTGCTGCGGCGGCGCGGAGCTCCGGGGCGGAAGAGGCGAGCGAGCCTGCGTATGCTCCCCGGCGCTTCGGCGGTTTGCGGTTTCGGTTGCGGGGTGGCGTTCCGCGCAGCTGGGCGGGACGGTTGTTTGCGGGTGGCCTGGTGCTGGCTTCGCTGGGCGGCTTGACTGCCGTGGTGTGGGAGGCACGTTCGCTGTTGCTGCATGATCCGCGGCTGGTGCTGGCGTCGAGCTCGGCGATTGAGATTTCCGGTAATCGGCATGTTTCGCGCGCGCAGCTGCTGAGCGTCCTGGGCGGCGATGTGGAGCGGAATCTGCTGACCTTGCCTATGGAGCAGCGCAGGGCCGAGCTTGAGGCGATGCCCTGGGTGGAGCATGCGACGGTGATGCGGCTGCTGCCGGATCGTGTGCGGGTGGAGATTGAAGAGCGGACTCCTGTGGCGTTTGTTCGGGAGGGAAGCCACATCGGTCTGGTCGATGCGAATGGCGTGCTGCTGGACCTGGCCCGGAGTGCAGCGGTGGACGACCACTATTCGTTTCCGGTTGTGACGGGTCTGAATGCAGAGGATCCGCTGTCGACGAGGGCGGCACGGATGCAGCTGTACGAGCGGTTTACTCGGGATCTGGATGCCGAAGGCGGGGCAATTGCGAAGACGCTCAGTGAGGTGGACCTGTCGAGCCCGGAGGATGTGAAGGCGCTGGTTCCTGTGGATGGGTCGGCAATTCTGGTGCACTTTGGCCAGCAGGATTTTCTGGCGCGCTACAAGCGGTTCGAGGCCAATCTGCCGCAGTGGAAGACGCAGTATCCGCATCTTGCCTCCGTGGATATGCGGTACGAGCGGCAGGTGGTGTTGCAGATGGCTAAAGGTTCAGCAATTCCGGTTGCGGGCGTAGATGAGGATGCGGCGGCGCCAGTGAAAACGATCGGGGCGAAGGTCCAAAGCAGTGTTAAAGGTGCGAACAAATCGAAGTCTGCGTGGGTGAAAAAAGCCAAGGTTGTTTCTCCGGCTAAGGCGAAAGTCTTCAAGAAACCCGCAGCAAAATTTGCGTCACCGAAGCCAGGTGGAGTAGCTGCACGGATGAGCGCAGCCCCAGTTGCGAACGAACCGGCGTGGGAGCGGCGCTTGAATGGAACGCAGGCGCCACCTGCCAAGAGCCAGCATCTGGAGAATTCGTTTGCAGTCGGCGGCGCGGGGGCGGCGTCGCATGAGGGGCAGCCACAATGAACTCGAAGCCTGAGAATCTGATTACGGTGCTGGACGCGGGAAGCCAGAAGAGCTGCGTGCTGGTGGCCGAGGTGGTGGATGGTGCGCTGCTTTACCGGGGCCATGGCGTCGAGCTTTCGCGCGGGATGCGCAAGGGGCTGATCGCCGAGCTGGGGCCAGCGGCCGATGCCATCAACCGCGCTGCTCTGACGGCGGAGCGGGTGGCGCGGGCGACCATCGAGAACGCGGTTGTGGGGGTGGGCGGAACACATGTGCGTGGGATCAATTCGCGCGGCGGGATTTCCATGGGTTCGCGGATGCGGGAGATTACCCGCGAAGAGGTGCGGGCGGCGGTAGATCGCGCCAGGTCAATTCCTCTGCCGCCAGACCGCGAGGTGCTGCACCTGCTTCCGCAGGAATTTATCCTCGACGATCAGGCTGGGATTCATGATCCGGTTGGGATGGTCGGGAATCGGCTGGAGGTGAATCTTCACCTCTCCACCTGCTCCGGCGGGGTCGCGCAGAGTGTGATTACGTGCGCCAACCGGGCGGGCCTTGAGGTCGAAGACACGGTGTTTGAAGGTGTGGCGGCTGCGGAAGCCACGCTGACGGCTGATGAACGCGAGCTCGGGGTCTGCGTAGCCGACATCGGGGCAAGTACAACGGAGCTGGCGGTGTTCTTCGAAGGATCCATTGCGCACACGGCGGTGCTGCCGGTGGGCGGAGATCATTTCACCAACGACCTCGCGGTGGGTTTGCAGGTTACGGTCGAAGAGGCGGAGCGGCTGAAGCGGCTGTATGGCAACTGCGTGTTCACTAGTGTGCCGAGCACGGCGGAGATTGAAGTGATGGGCCAGGACGGAATGCTGCGGACGGTGCGGCAGCGTTTTCTGGCGGAAATTCTGGAGCCGCGGGCGCGCGAATTTTTTACGATGCTGCGCGATAATCTGCGCCAGGGCGGCGTGCTGGAGGCGCTCGGAACAGGCTGCGTGCTGACCGGCGGGGGAGCGCATCTGGTGGGTCTGCTGGATAATGCGGAGTCGCTGCTGCGGGTTCCGGCGCGGATCCGCAAGCCCGTGCCGCTGCCCAGGATGCCGGCGGAGTTGCATGAGCCGGAGTTTGCGGCGGCGATTGGCATGGTGCTGTACACGCACCGTACGCAGATTCGGCGGGCTGGGGAAGAGCTTGGGCTGAAGGCGAAGCTGCGGTCGATTTTTGCGGGTAGTTTCTAGGGCGCAGCGAGAGCCAAGGCAGATTGGCTTCGTGAATGGCACGCTGAAAATCAGAGCAAGGCTAAGACAAAGACGAAATACAGGGGTCCTTCACTGCGTTCAGGATGACGACTCTGTAGGATTGGTTGCTGGCTGGGACCGCTCCGGTGAATACGTTCCCTGACTCGCGAGCTGCTCACAAACCTGCCACTCAATCAGAGTTATCTCTAAACTGGGAGAGGACGCGTGCGCTGCGCCTGACGAGGAGATGCAATGGCTGAGGGAATGTACCGGATCGGGATTGTTGGGGCAGGGTCGCTGCTGGGCAAGGAACTGGCGGATGAGCTTGAGGGTTCGCTGCTGGCGGCATCAGACTTTGTTCTGCTGGGCGATGAAAGTGAAAGCGGCCAGGTGACAGCGGTCGCGGAGGAAGCGGCCGTGATTCGAGCAGTCGAGCCGGACAGCTTCAAGCGAATGGACTTTGCATTCTTTGCCGGAAGCACCGATGAGACGCGGGAGAACTGGCGTGCGGCGGCAAAGGCGGGCGCGGGAATCGTCGATATGACGTTTGCGCTCGAAGGCGAAGCGGGGGTTCCGGTGCGGGCTCCGCTGGTGTGGCAGGGTGTGAAAAGCCCGTGGCAGGGCATTGACCTGACGACGCCGGCCGTGGTGGCTGCTCATCCGGCGGCGGTGATGCTAGGGGTGGTGGCGGCGAGGCTTGCGGCAAAGCTGCCTGTTCGATTCCTGGCGGCAACTGTTTTTGAGCCCGCTTCGCAGCATGGGCGCGAAGCGATGGATGAACTGCATCAGCAGACCGTGAACCTTTTGTCTTTTCACGACTTGCCAAAGGCACAGTATGACGCGCAGGTGGCGTTCAATCTGCTGCCTTCGCTCGGTGAAGATGCGAAGGTGGAGCTTCCAGCCGTGGCGCAAAGAATTGCAAGCCACTATGCGGGGCTTGGCGCGCTGCCGGAGCTTTCGCTCGAGCTTGTGCAGGCCCCAGCGTTCCATGGCTATACGGCTTCCGTGCTGGTGGAGTTGGGTGAGGACGCATCGGTGAGCCAGGTGGAGGCGGCACTTGGCGGCGAAGGCATTGATGTGGTTGCGGAGGATTCTGACCCGCCGAGCAACTTGAGCGCAGCGGGGCAGGAGGACATTATGGTGCGGGTGCGCGGCGCGGGTGGGCGGCGGTTCTGGCTTTGGATGGCTGCGGATAATTTAAAGCTGGCAGCGCTGAATGCGATTGCCTGCGCGCTGGAGCTAAGGAAGCTGCGGCCTAGCGGGAAGGTGCAGTAGAGCGCAAGGCTTGTGCGTGGGTGCGACGGTGGAGATTGAAAGTGTGAGCGCTGACGCTTCGTTTTGTGGAGTGACAAGAACAAAGGCCAGGGGCAGACGCAGATTCCCTTCGGGAATGACAGCTATAGGGCCGATGCGGATGCGGGTTGGCCGTCATTCTGCTGCATTTCTTCGAGCAAGGAACCCAGGAAACGAACTCTGTCCGGCTTGCTTTCTGTTGTCATTTCCGAGGGAATCTGCGTTTGCCTTACGTGGTGGGGTGCCAGTGGTGGTGGGCGCGAAAGACGTAGTGGCCGATCAGCCAACCGGTGGCGCTGCCGATGAGCACGTCCGAGGGGAAGTGCTGCTGGCCCAGGACGCGGGTGAGGGAGAGGCCGCTGGCGAGGGTGTAGATCCCGACCTGCTTCCACCAGGTTGGGTACTCGGCGGCGAGGACGGCGGCTGAGGACCAGGCGATAATGGAGTGCTCGGAGACGAAGGACGAGTTTGCTCCCGTAGAGCCAATGAAGAAGTTACCTCGGCTGTTGTCTACGAGAGGACGTTCGCGGAAGCTGACGAGCTTGACCACCTCACCAACGACGGCGGCGTCAACCATGGCTTCTCCGCCCAGGAAGCCGGCTTCACGGGCGTGCTCATCGTTTTTGAGGTGGCCGAAGACGAAGAGGGCTGCGGGGGCGGCGATGAAACCTCCGACCAGTACGTTGGAGGCATTGACGGCGGTGTTGTTGAAGCCGGAGTTATGCGAAACGACGTCGCGAGCTGTGGTGGTGTCGGTCGCGAAGGCCGCTGCGGAGGCGCCAGCGAGCGGAACGAGCCACTTCAGATCGCCCGTGCGAAGGTAGACCGGCGCGGTCAGGATGTGTCCTCCGTCCGACAGGAAGTTTGCGGGCAGCAGGAGCAGGGTGGGCTTGGGGTGAGGCTGGTCTTCGAGCGGAACGTGCCCGCTGGCGGGTGCAGCCTGTGCTGCGGAGCGCACAGTGAATGCGGGGTCGTCCGGCAGGGATGAGCTCTCTGCAGTTGAAGAAATGGCAAGCAACACGGGCGTTTGCGTGGGCCTGGCGCTCGCGGGCACCGTGGCTTGACCTGCGGCAAAGGTGGCGACGGAGGCGACGAGAAAGGCGGAGGTAAGACGGGGTGTGTTCACGCTGGCTCTGATTGCTCCCTGGAAAGTCTTGGTGACGCGGCTGCAGAAGGCTAAGATGCGGGTACGACGTACAAAGCGCGTGTGAGCGAAATTCTGTAGCGCGTTTGCCTAGTGTAACGGCTACCTTTTATTGTTCAGAGGGCTCCACGTCAGGTGGATGCGAAGGAGATTGGATTGAACAAGGTCTGGCCGAGTGCAAACGAAGCGTTGAAGGGTCTGGTGCAGGACGGGATGACGCTGGCGGTTGGTGGGTTTGGCCTGTGCGGGATTCCTGAGCTGTTGATTGCGGCGCTGCGAGACAGCGGAGCGAAGCAGCTGACGATCGCCAGCAACAATGCAGGAATCGACGACGTGGGACTTGGCCAGTTGCTGGCGACGCGGCAGATCAGGAAGATGATTGCCAGCTATGTGGGTGAGAATGCCGAGTTCGCGCGGCAGTATCTGGCGGGCGAACTGGAAGTTGAATTTTCTCCGCAGGGCACGCTGGCTGAGAGGATGCGCGCCGGTGGTGCGGGCATTCCGGGGTTCTACACGAAGACGGGTGTGGGGACGCAGGTCGCCGAAGGCAAGGAGCACAAGCAATTTGATGGAGAGACGTACATCCTGGAGCGCGGCATTCGCGCCGATGTCGCGCTGGTGAAGGCCTGGAAGGCGGATACGCACGGCAATCTGGTGTATCGTCTGACGGCACAGAACTTCAACCCGGGTGCGGCGATGAGCGGCAAGATTACAGTGGCTGAAGTGGAGATTCTGGTGGACGCAGGGGAGCTGGATCCGGACCAAATTCACACGCCGGGAATCTTCGTGCAGCGGGTGGTGCACAATCCTAACCCTGCGCGACGCATTGAGAAGATTACGACGAGAGAGGCTTAGGCGATGGCGTGGAACCGGCAGGAGATGGCGCAGCGGGCGGCGTTGGAGCTGCGCGATGGATTCTATGTGAACCTTGGCATAGGCATGCCCACGCAGGTGGCGAACTATATCCCTGTGGGTATGACGGTGACGCTGCAGTCGGAGAATGGTTTGCTGGGTCTCGGACCTTATCCGACGAAAGACGCGGTCGATGCGGACCTGATCAACGCAGGCAAGGAGACTGTGACCTACCTGAAGGGTGCGGCGATCTTCTCGAGCGCAGACTCGTTCGCGATGATTCGCGGAGGGCATGTTGACCTCGCGATTCTGGGTGCAATGCAGGTTTCGGAACAAGGCGACCTGGCGAACTGGGTGATTCCGGGCAAACGCGTCAAAGGGATGGGCGGTGCAATGGATCTGGTCGCGGGCGTACGCCGTGTCGTGGTGCTGATGGAGCACACGGCAGCCGGTGCAGCCAAGCTGTTGCGCCAATGTACGCTGCCGCTGACGGGCAAGGGTGTGGTCAACCGCGTTATTACAGACTTGTGTGTGCTGGATGTGAAGGCGGGTGGGTTCGTGCTGGTGGAGTTGGCTCCGGGCGTTACGCGCGAGCAGGTGCAGGACGCGACCGAGGCTGCAATCAAGCCTTAAATTGATTTCTTCTGCGGAGGCTGAGAGTATGTGCGGCGGCTCAAACAACGTCCATTGAAGGGCTTGCGGCTCATTGCTACGCGACTATTTGCGTGCTGGACTGCCGTTATCGCCGGGCGTGGGTCGGCGTAGGAATTATTCTGTTTCAGTTGGTGATTCCGCTGCGGCTGGCGCTGGGGATGGAATTTTCCGTTGGGTTGATGCTGGTTGGGCTTGGGATCGTGAATCTGCGCGGTGCTGGAGGGCGGTGCTGGATTCGGCTGAGACTGGCGGCTCGGCGCATACTCACAGCTGGCCAGAGTGAACTTCGGTTGAACGAGAGGTATAGCGTTGCCCCACATGGCCGCGTGAAAGTCTGCTAAACTCAAACCTGCTTCGAGCTACTATCCCGCCCCGCAGTAGTTCTTGGACGCGGACGATGAGAATGCTTGGGGTAAGTCGAGATTTGCGCGCATGCGCAGAATTCAGGTGACGCAAGTCCAGATTGTCGCGAGACAATGTGGGGACGTAGCTCAGTTGGTTAGAGCGCTGCCCTGTCACGGCAGAGGTCGCGGGTTCGAGCCCCGTCGTCCCCGCCATTCAACCCTAGCAAATGCAAGGGTTTACGGCACAGTGACAAGTTTGAAGTGAACCATAAGGGTGCTGTAGAGGGTGCTGAGCCCTTCCGGTACCCTTTTCTGTGCTTGTCACAACGACAGTCTTCGCTGTCTGCCTCGTCTCGGAGGGTGCTGGCGAGGGTGCTGAAAGTCTCGCTTTTCCCGCGTCGAACACCATTTGCATTACTCGGTCGTTTGCTTCACGCTTGGTTGCGGACACCGCGTGGGTGTACACGTCGAGCGTAATGCGAGAGTTGGCGTGGCGTAGCAGTTCCTGCGCCGTCTTAAGATCCACGCCGGCAGCTCGAAGGTTTGTCGCAAGCGAGTGGCGGAAACTATGCCAACCGATCACCTTGCCTTGGACGCCTGCTCTCACAAGGGCCGGACGGATCATCTTTTTGAGCACCATGTCTGGACTCAACGGCTTCTTGCCGGTTAGTCGCTCTGACGGAAACAAGAAGTCGTCTTCCCCTCGATACGCCGACTCGGCTCTCCATAGCTCCAGGTAACGAACTACGGATGGGTGAAGCGGCACGGGTTTCCGACTTGCTTCGGTCTTCGTATCGCCGAAGTGATTGCGAACGCAAGAGCGGCGAACATGAATCTGCATGAGTGTTAGATCGATGTCTCGCCACACGAGCGCCATCATTTCGGATCTGCGAAGACCCGTGCTACCTGCCAGCATCACCATCGTGCGTTCCCTGAGGTGCAACTCCGGCAAGAGCGCCGCGAACTCGGTCGGCGAAAGCACATCGGGCTCCCGCAGTCGTTTTGACGACGTTCTCACCTTCGTAATCGGGTTGCGCTCAATCCACTCATGCCGGATTGCATGATTGAAGAGAGCGGACATGATGTTGCGGATCTTGCTGCGAGTGCCTGGTGCGTAAACAAGATGGTGCAGCCACTTCTCTACGTCAACGGTACGAACTTCCCCGAGGCGCTTAGCGCCCCAGACTGGCTGGATATGCCTTCGTAAATACACGGAGGTCGCCTCAATTGTGGCGAAAGCCTTATGGTCCGGAGTGAGCTCGTTTTGGCGATAGTGGGTGATGAGTTCAGTGAGTGTTTCTGGAACTTTGAACTCGGCGTTGATGTTCCGGCGAAGCGCTACAACGGCGTTCTCAGCGTCGCGGCGCGCAGGCAATTTGTCCACCGTTCCAATAGTGGTTTTTCGATATGTGCGCGTCCCGCCGAAATCCTCGTACCAACGGAACACCCATACATCGCTGCCGCTTTTGCGCTTCAGCCTCAATATGCTTCCTTCTTGTAAGCGACTCATGCAATTCTCCTTACATGAGCGCCGATGGCTGTTCCCATGATACTAGCGGCTGGCTTCCTGGAAGGAGCCTCTCGCTGTTGAAGCCACTGGGTCAACTCAGCTTCTATAAATCGCCAGAGCTTACGCTTCCCCTCGCCAAGCGGATGAGCGGGTACATACCCATAACGGGCCCAGCGAACGAGGGTATGGCTGTCCATTCGAAGGATATGGGCGGCTTCATCCGCATTGAGAAATCGCGGTGACCTTGGGAAAGCACCAGAATCCGAAGCAGGCATTTGTTGGCTTGAGTTGACGGCGGTATCTTTCATGTGTGGCTTGGCATTGGCCATGATGGACTCCGATAGAAGGCCCCATTAGCTTTGGACATTGCACAGCTCGCCGTCCAATGAAATCTCGTCCGGCAACTATTCCAAGCGGGACTAACTGAGGTGTGTGCGGCCCGCAGCCGTGTTTAGCCGTGGCTTGAAGCAGCAAAGTCCCCATTGACGCGATGGGAACTCTCAGAAGACCGGGGCCACTCGTCGAGAAGGCTCGACTGAAGAAGCCTCAGTAAAGCTAGCGCGACGGCCATGTCTGGAACGAGGACAACCCAGCTGCGCTGGCTTTGGAGCTTTCTAGGGTAACGCCACTAGGCAAATAGACCCTTGACATGTAAACCTCACCGGGAGAACACTTGGAGACCCTTGGAGACAGGTGGTTCACCGAAGTCTCCATCGTGATTCGGGGCTTGGCTATGTCCGATATTGATTTCAGGTTTCTACGGGCTGCAGTCGCACTCATGGACGAGCTCAACACATCACGCGCTGCCGTGCGTTTGGGCATTGGTCAATCGGCCATGAGCAAACAGCTTTCAGCGCTGCATGAGTATCTTGGCTACCCATTGTTCATGAAGCAAGGTAGAACTATGGTGCCAACAGCGGCCGGCGATGCTTTCGTTGCACAAGCTCGGATCGCGCTGGATTATGCAGAAAGAGCGAAGCGTATGTCGCGAGCTGCGCACCAACATATGGAAGTGATTCTTCATATTGGCAAATCGCCGTACACTGATCCCTATCTCATCACCAATGTCCTTTCACTGAGGTTGCCATATTATCCGACCCTGCAAGTTGAAGTTACTAGCAAGCTGGCAGCCGAACTTTCACATGACCTGCTCAACGGGACGCTTGATCTTGCTTTTTTGACTGGGATGCCGGACACAGCCCGGATCACCTCCGTAGTCGTCGCCCGACAGCCGTTCTTTGTGGCCATGCTGGAAGCCGATGATCTCACCTTGTTGAAGCAGATCAACAAGTTCAATTTGCAAGAGAGGTCCTGCATCCTTTTCGAACGCTCTGTTCACCCATTCCTCTACGACCGTTTTATTACGACTGTGCAGCCTGCAAAACGTCCGGGCGCGCTGTTACACCATGTGACCACAGCGGAGGAAGCATCTCAATCTGTGACCCGCGGCCTCGGCGTGGCAATTCTCACGCAAGCCGGTGCATGGAGGATAGCCAGAGATGGAATAACCATACGGCCTCTCAATACAGAAGGGCTTGTTTTAGAGACGAGATTGGCTTGTAGAGCGGATAATGAAGAGCGACTTGTGAGCGATTTCGTCCGAACTTTCGTTCGTCAACTGAGCCCGCCTATTGCAAATCAGGGCAATAATATACTTGACTGAGCAAGCAATTCTCTGTACTGTAGAGGAATGCAAGTCCCTAAGACACTACTCGAAGCTATCAAGCTATTCGCTGACAAAGAAAACTGCCGTCAATTTATGATCGCCGTTCGCTTTGCCGATGGTGTTGTTCGTTGTCCTCACTGCGGATCGGACAAGGTTGTGTATATGGAAAAGGCCAATCTGTACAACTGCCGAACCAAGCATCCGAAGCAGAAGTTTTCTCTGAAGGTTGGCACGGTCCTAGAGGATTCCCCTATCGGCCTTGATAAGTGGCTTCCGGCTTTTTGGCTTCTCTGCAACAGCAAGAATGGCATTAGCTCGTATGAGCTTTCCCGTTCGCTGGGCGTCACTCAGAAATCGGCTTGGTTCATGCTCCAGCGCATCCGGCTCGCCATGCAGGATGGTTTTGATGGTGGCAAGCTGTCCGGGACGGTGGAAGTAGATGAGACGTTTATCGGTGGCAAGGCTCGCAACATGCATATCGCCAAACGCCGCAAGACGATCACGGGACGTGGTGCCACTGGCAAGACGGTCGTGATGGGGATGCTTGAGCGTGGCGGCAAGGTAAAGGCTCACGTTATTGCCGAGCGTGACAAGAAAACCCTACAGGGCAGGGTTGCCGAGCATGTTGAGGCCGGATCGCACGTCATGACGGACGAACTGATTTCATATTGGGGATTGGAACAGAGCTACACGCATTCCGTCATCAATCACGCTGAGAAGTATGTGGACGGCATCGTTTCAACGAACGGCATGGAGAACTTCTGGTCGCTCCTGAAGCGCGGATTGAACGGCACGTATGTCGCTGTTGAACCCTTTCACCTGTTCCGCTACATCGACGAACAGGCTTTCCGCTTCAATAACCGTGGCACGAACGATGCCGGAAGATTCATCAAGACACTATCCAGCATCAACGGCAAGCGTTTGACGTTCGCTGAGGTCACGGGTAGGGGGTTGCAAGCGGCGAACTGAGGGTAAGCCTGTAATCGAAGGGTCTAACGGTTTGTCTTATCGGAGACAGGGACGAGGGAAGCGGAAGCCTTAGGAACTTGTTGAAGAAGTAAGTTCCTTTTGCGACTTGATTAAAGTTGCGTTCGTCTATGGAGTATGCGTGGAGACGAGCGAGTTCAGGACGGGATGTTCAGCTATGTTTCGCTGGAGGAGCGGG
>JAABUO010000678.1_pt1 | contig 57110 bp, 47 predicted proteins | sample 5559291 | NCBI WGS metagenome assembly JAABUO01 (sample SAMN10711878, study PRJNA513372) | rock metagenome | isolation source: Antarctica rocks | place: Antarctica: Victoria Land, Finger Mt sud | reverse complement strand
TCCTCACGTTATGTCGCGTTCCCCTGCCGTCCGGGCCGCCTCGTACGAGACCCGCCCCGAAGGAGTGCATCGCAAAGGAGTGCATCGCATTGGATTCTTTGAGGCTGTTGCAGGCATTCGGCGCAACTCTTTCATGACCCGTCGTGAAGACGCACCATGAAGGATCGGCATGCGTTCGTCAAGTCGCTGGCATAGGGGAAGATTGACAGCCATGTGAGCGACATCGTCGCACTTGCCCGATCCGGCTCGCCGCCGTCGTGATGATCCGATGACCACTCAGGCTAACGGATGATCATGCACCTCAGTGTATAGACATGCATGGGCGGCTTGCACACAGCGGCGTTGGGATGGGCTGCGCGTCGTCCTGGCAACGGCAGGATGCGCCGTGAGCGATGCGTGCATCTTTGCGCCAGGTCTCGCCGGATAAGCCAAGTAGCTCGTTATAAGTGTTAATAGATCACGCCGGCCACCAGGATCACGTTGGAATAGGGCACGAAATCGCCCGTCCGAATCACAGCACGCACGTCACGCGCCAGGAGCTTGAAGTCGGCGTGCGGGACCATATCATGGGGGACGTCAGGCAACAGATCGAGGATCTCGGTATAACGCTGTGGGCTGGTGTCCCGCGTCTCACTGGCGAGGATGAATCGCTCGACAGCCAGGTCTTCAGGTTCCGTTGGGTCGTGCTGAGGTGACATGGTATTGCTGAAAGATCTTCAGGCACGGCGTGTTTGTCACGCCGCGTTGGACCCCTGTCAGTGCTTTCATGCCTCGAAGCAGCGGTAAAACTAATGCTGCCGGCCGACCAAGGTGAATCATTTTCAGGTACCTCAGCAGGACCCAACGGAACCGCCCGAGATCACCCCCGCCCCCCGCCGATGAGATCGAGTGCGAGCGCCCACGCCGTACGTGGGCCGACAGCCCTTGCAAACTAGTGTGACACGGAGCGCCGCATCGACGACGGGGCTGATCAGCGACCTATCGGCGTCGAACTGCTCAACGTCAGTGAGGGTGTCAATCTGGCCGACCTGCCCGCGTCCGACGAGATCGTGCGCCTGCTCGCCGCTAACAGCCTATCCGGAAAATCGTCAGGGAGGCTTACGCAGCCTCTGAGAGCGTATTCAGGCACTTTCCGGATAGGCTGTAAGGGCGTCAACGTCTTGACCACCCCGGCGCACTAACGGGCGCGTCGGGCTCGCCCCGCTCACGCTGTATCGGTGGGCCAGCCGGCAGCCGCGCAGTCGGTAGCAGGCACACCGGCGGCCCGCTCGTATCTCCTGGCCACGGCGGTCTACAAAGGATCCGGTGAGGAAGTGGCTAAGGCCACCTCCCGGTCCACCGTGGCGTGAGATGCGCGGCAGTGCGTCGAAACAGTTGACGCTGCCGTCCGATATACGCTACGGTAGAGGAGGCGATGGGTGTGGAACAGGGCGTGGGGAGTTGGCCCGTGGTAGGCTGTACGGGCTATTTTCGTAAGAATTAAGAAGAGGAAACGGGCATGACAAGCAGCATCCGCTGGGGTGTCCTCGGAACGGCGAACATCGCACGGGCGTCCTTCTTACCGGGGATGCGCGCGGCCGGCGGGCTATGCGCCGCCGTGGCTTCTCGTGACGCGTCGAAGGCGGAGCAATGGGCCGCACGATACGGCGCCGAGCAGGCGATCCAGGGCTATGACGCGCTACTCGCCGATGACAGCATTCAGGCCGTGTACATCCCGCTACCCAACCACCTGCACGCTGAGTGGACCATCGCCGCCTTGCGCGCCGGCAAGACGGTGCTGTGCGAGAAGCCACTCTATACGTCGGTGGAAGAGACGCAAAAGGTCCTGGAGACCGTACGGGACACCGGCGGGCTGCTGTGGGAGGCGTTCGTCTTCCCGTTCCACCGGCAGATGGACCGGGTGCGCGAGTTGCTGGCCGATGGAGCAATCGGCGAGGTGCGCGAGATCCAGTCCAACTTTTACTTTCAACTCCGCGATCGACAAAACATCCGTCTATCACGGGAGATGGCGGGAGGCGCCCTCAACGATGTCGGCTGCTACTGTTTGCGTCTGGCCGAACTCATTTTTGGGGACGCGGCGGACGCGGCGGTTGCCCTGCCCGTCTGGGCCCCGGAAGGCGTGGAGGAGGAGCTATCGGGGATCACCAGCTATGGCGATGGACGCCGCCTGGTCTTCTCGTGCGGATTGATGCGCCCCTACGACACATTCACCCGACTCATCGGCACGGAAGGGGAGATTCGGCTCGTCAATCCGTACCACCCCAGCCAAGCCGACCACATGGAGCTTCGGCAGCCGAACCGAGAGACGATCGACCATCCTACCGGCTCCGCGCCGTCCTTCACGCGTGCCATCGAACACATCCACGCGGTCCTGCGCGGAGAGGAGCAGCCGCGCCACCTGGCGGCGCACGATTCATTGGTCACCGCCCGTGACCTAGCCCTGCTGCACGGGGCGATGGACGCGCATCGAGCAGAGCCTGTCTAGCGGGTAGTCAGGGGGAGGCGTCGCCATTCATTATGTACCATAATCGTACGTTTCTAATGACATGGCAAGACGGGTGGCCCCACAGGGATTCGAACCCTATGGCGCTGGATGCAATCAGGACGGTACGAAGCTACTCGACACATGGCAAAGGTACGGCGCTGAGGCGGGCGTCCAGGGCGGGATGGAGCGCGGCCGGCATGGCGAGGCCGGGCGTGTGAACGTGCGCCTCGGTGATGATGCCGCGTCGCCAGGCGTCGACCGTGGCCACGAGCGCCTCGGGCACGGTGAAGCCGGTCATCGCACCGGACGAGCCGGCCAGTAGCTCGTCGAGCAGCCCGACTCCGCCCAGGCCGCCGAAGACGGGGACGTCAACCTCTTTGGTCAGCGCGGCGACCGTCGGGGCCGGCGGCGGAGCCTTGGCCTTGACCGCGACGACCACGCCCGACACCTGGACAGCCTGCGCCAACGCGCCCAGGGTGATGGTGATGCCGGTGCTGGTCGGGTGGTCCTGCGGTACGATGCCCAAACCACAGGGAGCGGAGACGCGCGTCAGGTGCTCGGCCAACCGCTGCGGGTCGCCTCCGTTGACCAGGACCATCACGGCGCGCGCCCGCCTCGGCGTAGCCGACCTCTTCGATGGCCGGCGCGGTGGAGGTGGCCGACATGCCGGCCACGACCGGCAGTCCCTCCGCAGCCTCGGCTACGGTGCGTAGTACCAGGCGGCGCTGCGCTCCGCGCTGCTCAGGCGCGCCGCCTCTCCCAACACCCAAGGCCACCACGCCGCCGGCCCCCGCTTTCCTAATAGAGTGCGACCAACCTTCCGATCGACTCCGTATCCATGGCAAGGTCGTCGCCATGGAACGGCGTGGGCAGGATGCTCATACGCCATGCACCAAAGGCTCGTACCGTGGCGTCACGCCATCACCTCCTCGGACATACCAACGCTTTGGGGCGAATGCATGCGGCTATAGAGGAAGCGCAGGAACTCTCCGCGCCGTTCGGATGGGACGCGCTCCCAGGCGGGGGCGACGCAGGCCTCGCCCCACCAATAGGACCAGATCAGCACGGCGCGGTGCGGCGCGGCAATGAAGCGCATGCGGTTGGCGGCCCACCCGTCGCCGCCGACCAGAGACTGGCTGCTCAACCAGTCGGTGACGCGCTCGTTGGGCCATCCCTGGGCATGCAGCCGCCACGCCGCGCCCGTCCCGATGCCAGAGCGGTAGCGCGACATCAGGGCGGCGAAGCGGTCGTCGTCGCTGTCCAGCCAGTCCAGCACGCGCAGGCCATTGTCGGCGATGCCCTCGAACGTGCAGGAACTGGCCGAGTTGACCACCGAGAGCAGGCCGTCGGCCGGCGCCGTCCCGTCCTTATACCAGGTCTCGCGCAGCTTGAATTGTACGTAGTGGCCGGGATAGCACTCGTGGACGGCCAGGTGCTTTAGGGCCGGGCGCGTGAGCACGGGGTCGATGTTCAACTCGACGGTACGCCTCAGGTAGTCGCAGCGCGCGTTGAAGGCGACGCCGGAGACCGTGCTCACGCGCATGCCGTCCGCGCGCGGCGCGGGCAATTCCATCCGCGCCGCGGTCCGGTCCCATGCTTCGACAAGTAACTCGTCCAGCACGCCGGCGACCTCGTCGCGCGGGACGCGCGTGCGCTCTTCCCAGGCCGCGCACTGCGCCGCCAGATCGCCGTCGTATCCCATGCTCGTAAGGAGGGCGCGCATCTCGCCGCGCAACGCGTCCAGTTCCTCGTCCGAGACCGGCCGCGCCGGGACGTGCAGGAAGCGGCTGAGCTGATCGGTAAACGCTAGGCCGTGCTCGCGCCATTCGGTGAGGGCCAGCGTCGAGTCACATAGCTGGCCGTAGTAGACGCGGCGGTCCGGCTCCGGCAGCGCCTCGGCCCGCCGCGCCAACTCGGCCAGACGCGCGCTGGCGTCGGCGTACGTCGCGAAACGTTCGGGCTGGTGATCGGGCGCCATGTTGACCACGACCAGCCCGTCGTCCCCCTCGCCCTCCGGCGCCAGCGCGCGGTAGAGCGCGTCGACGCCGAGCAGCGCGCGCGCCATGTCCTCCCCGTACGCGAGCGTGGTGTCACTGAGCGGTAGCATCGTCATTCTCCTCTCTCATCGCCGCGCCGATCAACGACACGGGGACCGACCCATATGACAGGAAACGGTCGTGGAACCCCCGCAGGTCAAACGGCTCACTCCGGCTCGTGGCGCGCGCGGTCAGGTCACGCCGCAACTCGTGGATGCCGTCGGTCCCCAGCAGGTACATCACGGCCATGCCGGGAAACATGCTGTTCTTGACGACCTCGGCGTGGGCGGCTTCGGGCGACATGCCCGCGTGATCGCGGTAGATAGCGACCGCTTCGTCGACGCTGTAGCGCCCGCAGTGAAGACCGACGTCGACCACCGCGCGCGCGGCCATGCGCAGGCGCGATTGGTAGCCCTCGTAGTGCTCCAGTGGGGTCAGGAACCCGACTTCGTCCATTAGATCGGTGGTGTAGCAGGCCCAGCCCTCAGCCATGGTCCCGCCGCAGAGCATGCCGATATGGGCAGCGCAATCGACCGCCGCTACCTGACCGATGCGCGAGGTGGCGCGCGCGGCGTGGTAGTTCTGCACATGGTGCCCAAGCCCCCCGTGGTGGATGACGTGGTTGAGCTTGATCACGCTGTCGTTGGTGGCGCGCAGCAGCCGCTCCTGCTGGTCGGGCGGCATCTCCGGTTCGATCGGCGCGACCAAGTAGTCGAGTGGCCGCACGTCGTCGAAGGGAGCCGGCGAGCGGTAGAACAGGAAGTATAAAGACGGCGCTGCGGCACGCGTCCAGCGCGGGCGCGGGACGTAGCGGATGGGGAAGTCAGGCCAGGTGAGCAGACGGTGCTGCTCGGCGGAGGCGCGGGCATCCTCCCACACCTTGCTGTAGCGGGCATAGTAGTCGCCGACCGCGGGATGCAGGTCGTCCAGGCGCGCCAGAGCCTCGCGGGGCGACCGCGCCTCCAGGTCCACCGCGTGTGACTCCAGTTGGGCCGCACAGACGGCCATCTGCTCCTCGGCGTAGACGGCGATAGAGCCGGCGTCGTGATCGAGCGCGTGGCCCTGGCGCAGCAGCAGCGCGAACGCCTCCTCACCGCAGGCATACCCTTCGGTCGGGCGCCGGCGCACCTCGGTCTCCAGATAGCGCTGGTAGGCGGCGACGGCCGTCGCCGCCGTGTCGGCGGCCGCGCGCAGGCGGCGGTCGGCGATGCCCTCGTCGGCGATCAGGATGTCCACGCCGTCCCGCAAGAAGGCTAGCGTCCCCGCGCACTCGCGGATAGCGCGCTCGGTCCAGGCGAGCGGCGCTTGGCGCACGTTGTCGCGTCCCTGCTCCAGCAACGCCGGCAGCGCCGTCAAGCGGGCAACGGCGCTCTCGACCCGTTGCGCCAGGGGGGCGAAGGGGCGGAGGAAGAGGGCCATGACGCCGAACACGGCCTCGCCGATGTAGAGGCTGGGATTGCCGCAGTGGAAGTGGGTCGAGCTATATTCCCACAGTCCGATCTCCAGAAAGCCCTCAGCGAGGCGCCGGTCCAGCGCCTCCGCCACTGTCAGCGTTTCGGACGGCAGCGCGCGCAGGCGGCGCAGCAGCGTGCCCATCTCGGCCACTGTCTCGTCCGCCCCCCGCAGCGAGTAGTCGGGCCAGCGGTCGTCGAACTGGTGTACGCCGGTAAACGTCGCGTTGACTGGCCGGCGGCGATAGTACGCGTCGAAGAACGCGTCGAGCCATGCGTTAAAGGCGGGCGCGCGCCGCTCGGCTTGCGTCGATAGCGCGGATTCCGTGGGTTGCGTCGGTTGCATGGACGGCGCCTATCGCGGCAGCGGCAGGTCGACCCACCGCCGCTCGTGGTGGGACAACTCCACCGCGTTGATCGCCTCCTGCACCCAGGCGCCGTCGTCGAAGTTGCCCTGGTTGCGCGCGCCACCCTCCCCAATTTCGTCGATAAAGTCGCGGATCAGGTTGGCGTAGAAGAGCGTGCGCCACGACTCAGTGGGGCCACCGCCGCTGGGGTAGAATCGCTGGGGGATCTCAAGTTGCTTAAACTCCACGGCGTCGCCCGTAGCCACCTTGATGGTCTCGGCCACGCCGAACTCCTCGACGAGCCGGCAGATAATGGCGCCCTTGCTGCCGTAGAAGCGCGCCTCGACGCCGGGGTAGTTGCCGACGGTGACGAAGCTTGTCTGGATGGTGCCCAGGACGCCGTTGGTGTACTCGGCGATGTACATGTCGCCATCGTCGATGTTGATGCGCGTCATCTGGCCGGTGGCGCGGACCATGCGCTCAGGGACGAAGTTGCGCATCGTCCCCACAACGCGGGCGTAGTCGGCGCCGACCCACCAATGGCCGATGTCGATAATCGGCGCGCCATATCCTTCCAACGACGAGGTCTGCAGTTTAGTGGGATCGACCTTGGGGTCGACCTGGCGCAGGGGCGTCTGAGGGTCGAGCCACTGCGAGTTCTGCTCATAGCCGTTGAAGATGAACGGTGTCCCGACAAAACCCTCCTGGATCATCTCCCAAGCGTAGCGCACCCCAGGGCTGTAGCGGAAGGTGAAGCCAAGCTTTGTCTTGAGGCCCTTGCTCCGGGCCAGGTCGGCGGCGCGCTGCGTCTCGTGGAAGTCGAAGGCCACGGGCTTCTCGCAGAGGACATGCTTGCCGGCCTCGAGTGCCGCCCAGGCCAGCTCGAAGTGGGTGTGCGAGGGAGTCACGATGTCGATCACGTCGAGGTCGGGCCGCGCCACCGTGGCCTGCCAGTCACTCGTCGACTCGGGCACGCCGAACTCGCCGGCGAAGTCGCGCGCCAGCTCGGCGTCGACGTCGCAGATTGTCACGACCTCGCAGCGCGGATCGCGCTGCCAGCCCGGCACATGGGCAAAGCGCGCCCACGACCCCGCGCCGAGGACCCCTACCCTGAGCTTGCTCTCGTTCATCGCGTATCCCTCCTTACAATCTGCTCTCTTGTTTGGAACCTGCGACTATGGTCGCATGGCACATCTCTGGCCAACCGCGGTCGGCTGTGGACGTACACTGCCTGATTCTGTACGACGCGGCTTATCGTAAACTGGCTACTACCCACTACCCACTACCCCCGTCGTCGTACAAATGGCAGGAGACCGTGCGGCCCGGCGTGACGGCGCGCGGGACGGGCTCCACCTCACGGCAGACTGGCATGGCGTGTGGACAGCGCGGGTGAAAGTGGCAGCCCGTGGGCCGGTTGATGGGGTTCGGCGGATCGCCCAGTAGCGCGGGCGTGATCGTCTTGCGCTGCGGCACGGGCCTGGGTACGGCGCGCATGAGGGCCTGCGTGTAGGGATGCAGCGGCTCACCAAACAACTCGCGCGTCGGCGCCAGTTCCACGATGCGGCCCAGGTACATCACGGCCACGCGCTGGCTGATGTGCCGCACCACGCCCAGGTTGTGGGCGATAAACAGGTAGGTCAGGCCGAGGTCGTCCTGCAGGCGCATCATCAGGTTCAGCACCTGCGCCTGCACCGAGACGTCCAGCGCCGAGACCGCCTCGTCGGCCACGATGAAGTCGGGACCAACCGCCAGCGCCCGCGCGATGCCAATGCGCTGCCGCTGGCCACCGCTGAACTGGTGTGGCTTGCGGCCAGCCATCGCGGGATCCAGACCGACCGTGCGCAACAACTCGGCGACGCGCTCGCCGCGGCCTGACGGCGGGCATAACCGGTGCACGGACAGCACCTCCTCCAGGGTTTGGCGCACCGTCATGCTTGGGTCCAGCGAGGAGTAGGGGTCCTGGAAGATGATCTGTATTTTGGTGCGTAGCTCGCGGGTGGCGCGGGCGTCGTGCGCCAGGATGTCAACGCCGTTGTGGTAGATGTGCCCCGCTGTCGGCTCGTAGAGGCGCAGCAGGACACGCCCGAAGGTGCTTTTTCCGCACCCGCTTTCGCCCACCAGGCCGATCGTCTCTCCGCGCATGATGGCCAGGGAAACGTCGTCGACGGCTTTGAGCGACTCGGCTGGCCGGCCGCGCAGTCGCCGTACCAGGTTGTCGGCCACGACGAAATGCTTGGAGACGCCGCGCGCCTCGACCAGCGGGACCCCCGGCCTCGCCTGGGAAGCCTCCGTGGTCATTGTCTCTATCATCGTCCGCCTCCTAATCCCTGTCCCCAGATCAGCCTATCGGCACTCCACCCAACCACGGTGTTTGGTTAAGGTTCCTCCTGATTCAACGCCCACGCAAAATTGGAGGGCAACGATCGGTGCGGTGCGTTCTCTACTCGACCGCAGTCGGCCGTGGTTTGCCATGTGACCGCAGTCGCAGGCAGGCTCGGCCCTTGCACATAAATCAGCCTAATACAACACTATAGTGTTTCAGATAAAGAATCAGCCTCCTTCGGCGGCCAGTGACGCTCAAGGAGCGGGCTGTTTGTCTGAAACATTATCTGATTGGCTATAGCTCAATGGCGCCTCCCGCACGGGCTGCCGGTAGCCTTGCCGGCGCGAGACAGATGCCGCAGCCGTCGTCACCGCCCCGATGATCTCGGGCAGCGTCTCGGCGCTGACCCTAAAGGCCGGTCCCGACACGCTGATGGCTCCCACGATCCGCCCCATATGATTGTGGATAGGCGCCGCGATGCACTTGATCCCATAGGCGCGCTCCTCGTTGTCGATGGCATACCCGCGCTGCCGCACCTGGTGCAATTCGGCCAGCAGGGCACCCGGCAACGTGATCGTATGCTCGGTCAGGGCCGGCAGACCGAGCGGCTCCAGCAAGGACACCACGCCGTCGTCGGGGAGTTCGGACAGCAAAACTTTGCCGAGGGCGGTGCAATGCGTGGGGTGGCGCGTCCCGATCTGCGACTGGATGCCAATCTCGCGCTGCGCGTGCTCAATGGCGATGTAGACGACCTCACCCTTGCTCAACACGCCCAGGCTGGCCGTCTCGCCGCACGTCGTCGCCAGCATCTCCAGTGCGGCGCGCGCATTCTGGGGAAAGTCGAGGTGGGCCAGGTAAGACGCACCAACCTCGAAGGCTTTGATGCCAAGGGTGTAGACGCCGGTGGCGACATCATGCTCCAGGAACTCGGCCACGCACAGGCCCTCCAGCAAGCGATACAGCGTTCCTTTGGGCACATTGACCCGTTTGCTCAACTCCGGTAAGGTGTAACTCGTCCGTTCGGGGGTGAAACACGTCAGCACCGCCAGTCCGCGCGCCAGTGCGCGGACCTGATAATTGGTGTCCGAGCCGTCATCAGCCATTGATGCTTCTTTCACGAGTAGGTAGTTACCCATGACTACGTACTAACTACTAACGGTTCAATACAGTAGTGTCTTGTCGAGGACGTTGCACAGAGGCTGACCATCCAGATAGCGGCGCAGGTTCTCGCGAAACAAGTCGACGATTTTTTGATTCTCGCCGACCGCCGTACTGGCCGAGTGGGGGCTGATCAACACGTTGGGTAAGCCCCACAACGGGCTCTCCAGGGGCAATGGTTCGCGTGCGAACACATCGAGTGCGGCGCCGCGCAGCCGGCCAGATTGGAGCATCGCGATCAACGCCTCCTCGTCCACCACAGCCCCCCGCGCCACGTTGATCAGCACCGCCGCAGGCTTGAGCAGCGCCAAACGCGCGGCGGAGAGCAGGTGGTAGGTCTCGGCCGTGTGCGGCAGGCACAACACGAGGTAGTCGACGGTCGGCAACAGGTCGTCGATGCGCTCGGACGGCAGGAGCAGGTCCATGTCGAGGTCGCCCGGACGCCGCCCATCGAGCGACCGGACCACCCCGGCGGCGCGCGCGTCCAGCGCCCGCACCACGCGCGCCACCTCGCGGCCGATGCGGCCCCCGCCCACGATGCCCACCAGCTTGCCGGCGATTTCCTGGCCGGCGTACCGCTCCCAATGGCGCGCGCGCTGATCGGCGGCCAGGCGGAAAGCCCCCTTCTCGAACATCAGCATCGCCATCAGCACGAACTCGGCCAGCGGGCGCGCGTGCACGCCGCTGGCTGTGGTAACGATGATGGGGCTGTCCGTCAGCCCAACGCGCGCCGCGAACTGGCCGACACCCGCGCTAGTGGCCTGAATCCAGCGCAAGCGCGGCCAGGAGGGCAGTTGATCCGCCAGGTCCTGTGGGCCAAAATCGAACAGAACCTCAGCCTCCTCCAGCAGCGTCTTCCAGCGGGCGCGGTCCCGTGGTGAGGCGATCAGGGGCAGGGCATGATCGGCGGGATAGCGCGGCATGGGCACGAGTTCACGCTCGTACACCACCTCAAGACGGGGATCGGTCGAGGCGATGGCCTCGACCAGATCATCTTCGAGCGGGCTGGCGATCACGACCCGCACGTTACCGTTGTCGCCCGTGTTACCCATCTACAACCCTTAACCCTTTCATTGCCGCTCGCTACACCCGATTAGCTATGATCATCAGTGGCGCCAAGCGCCTTACCCCTTAGTGGGATGGGACGAAGCGTCCGGCCAACGACCCCCCATCGACGTCGAGCGTCGTTCCGCTGACATGGCACGCCGCGTCAGAACACAGGAATAGGACAGCCCGCGCGATATCGTCGGGCTGCCCGGCCTCGCCCAATGGGATGCTACGGACCAAAGCGGTGCGGCGCTCGTCGGAGGCGCGATCCGGGAAGCAATCGCTCTGACCGCGCACGTCGATGTATCCAGGCGCCACGGCGTTGACGGTGACGCCGTGCGGCCCCAACTCCATGGCCAGCACCTTGGTTAGTGTCTCGATGGCGGACTTTGAGGCACAATAGGCGCCGCCAGCGGGCCGTGGACGGCGCGCCGCGCCCGAAGAGATGTTGACGATCCTGGCGCCCCTCGCGCTCGTCCCGGCGCCATCACCATCGCTTTGGGACAGGCAGTGCCGCGCAAAAGCCTGACACAGCAGAAAGGTCCCGCCCACGTTAACGTCGAATACCCGCCGCCACTCGTCGTAGGGCATCTCCACCACTGTACCATTGGGATAGGCGGCGGCATCATTGACCAGGATGTCCAGGCGTCCCCACCGCTCCAGCACGCGGGCGACGGCGTGCTGGCCCGTCTCGGGGTCCGCCACATCGCCGATGATAGTCATGATGCGGTCGTCGTGAGCCAGCGCCGTTGACTCCGCCAGGTCGAGCACCACAACGCGAGCGCCCTCGGCGATGAACGATTGGGTGATGGCGCGGCCGAGTCCGTTCGATCCGCCAGTCACTAACGCAACTTTACCCGCAAAGCGCTGCTCCATAAAGATCTCCCCGCACTCCTACCCGCCCATCCTTCATCCCTGGTCGAGGTGACGATGGGCTGTGGAGAGTCATCAAATCATGTACCAACGTTTCATTGTTTGCAATCTTAGCGGGCAAACGACGCGCTGTCAAGGGTTGCCTCCGTGACCCTGATATTTTGATATAAGGATTATGGTCAAGTTGCTGCCGTAGCAAATTCGGCTGTATTGCCATGCAGGACACAATAGGCCGGGCGATGTTGCGCGACAAAACACCATGGGCCGGGTGATGTCGCCCGACAAAGCGCAATCGACCAGCCTGCGCCGCCATACAAACCGCAATTTGTTCGTTGCCCAAGGGCACTTGGCCCTTATATCAAAACGTCAGTCCGTGACCAGAGCCATTTTTCATTCTCACGACGAGGTGACCAGTATTGGCGTAAGGGCGTCGTGCATACGCTCGGATCACGTCGCCATGAGGGTTAGGCACGACGTCCCTACCCCACGAATTACCCGCGTGATCGAGAATGAAATGACGAAATGACCCTACCTCTTGACAACCGATGCCGTTACGTCGTATGATCCTGCAACAAGAGTCTATGTTTTTACGACTCACCCGTTGCAGCACCGCTACGGATGCAAGAAGCTCGCAGAGGGGAGGTCTCGCAGAGGGCGCAGAGGGAAGGTAATGTTGTACGCTCATATCCCATGGACCGCGCACAGACGTACCGTGCGCGTCATCGCGTAAGTTGCGTGACGCCTGTCCCACCAGCAGGCGCATGCGAATTGGGTGAAAGGGTTTTGGACCATGCTCAAATCCACTCGGCGGCGTATCACGTCGGCCTATTTCCTGACAGCACTAATCGGCCTGCTTATGCTGCTGCCGGTGACTGGCCGGGCGGCCTCGTCGGCGCGTCCGGCGTCCGGACCGCAGTACGGCGGTACGCTCATCCTGGCCAACCAGGTCGACGCCGACTCGCTCGACCCCTCGGGCAACCCGGTCAACGAGGCCATCTGGATCGACCAGAACGTCTACGAGAAGCTCGTCCAGGCCAGCCCAGACGGGACGAAAATCATCCCGCAGTTGGCCCAATCGTGGACCGTGTCCAATGACGGCTTGACCTACACGTTCCACCTGCGCAGCGCGCGCTTCCAGGACGGCTTGCCCGTGACGGGCGCCGATGTGGTCTACTCGATCAAGCGCGCCATCGCGAATCCCAAGGGCTGGGGCTTTCTACTCTCGGCGATGAAGAGCATCACGGCCCCGGACGCACACACGGTGGTGCTGCAACTTAAGCACCGCTGGGCACCCATCCTGGCCGACCTTGCCATCTACGCCAACTCGATCATGCCGGCTGCCCTGCTGCGAAAAGAGGGCGCCAAGTTCTTCGATCACCCCATCGGCAGCGGACCCTACCGGATCACGACCTGGAACAAGGGCACGTCGATTATCCTCAAACGCAATCCCTACTGGTGGGGACCCAAGCCCTACCTCGACGGCGTGACTATCACGGTCGTCCCCAACGACAGTACGCGCACACTGCAACTGCAGGGCAAGCAAGCGAACATCGCGGAGAACCCGCCGGCCAACCTGGTGCCGGAGTTGCAGGCCAATGCCAGCCTGCACGTCGACCTGTTCCCCTCCACGCGCGTGGACTTCATCCAATTGGACGAGCACTTCGCGCCGTTCAAGGATAAGCTCGTGCGCCAGGCCATGAACTACGCGATTGACCGCAACGCCATGATCAAGATCGTGCTGCTGGGCCATGGTCAGCCAGCCACATCGTTCATGCCACCGATGCTCGATTGGGACCCCAACCTCAAGGGCTATACCTACGATCTCAACAAGGCCAAGGCTCTGCTGGCAAAGTCGTCGTACCCGCACGGGTTCAAGTGCTTCCTGATCGAGGTCAGCAACGACCTCGTCGGCAACGGCGTAGCCGTGATCATGAAGGCGGAGTTGGCCCAGCTTGGCATCAACGTTTCCATCCAGAACTACGAGCTGATCACCGCCTACCATAACGAGGACGGCGGACACTCCGAGATGGGCGCGCGCTACTGGACCAACGACATCATCGACCCGGACGAGGTCGTCTCGTTCGCCGCCGATCCCGGCGCGGGGTCCAACTCGTTCAGTACCTACTACAACAACCCGGCTGTGACCAGGCTGGTGCATCAGGCCCAGGTGGAGTTGAACCCCGCCAAGCGTCGCCAGTTGTACTACCAGATCCAGCAGATGACCAACGCCGACGCGCCGCTGATCAACCTGTTCTACAGCCCCTATCGCTACGTCGAGGGCACCTATGTGCACGGCTTCCACGTCTCGCCTATCGGGGCTTATCAACTGGAGAAGGTCTGGATGAGCGCGCACTAGCGCACTGAGCAGATCGACGATGGCCTGCGGATGATGCCTGCTGACTCACGTCGCGTGGGAGGGTCAGCAGGCCGCGCCCCAAGGGATACAAGGATATCGGACAGGCCAAACGGTTCGGCGATACATGACAGGGGGTAACGTCTCATGGGACGCTTTGGGTTCCTTGGCAACCGCATTGCGCAGCTCATCCCGGTCGCCGTCGGCGTCACCATCCTGGCCTTTTTCCTGGTCCGCGCGATCCCTGGCGACCCGGCACTGGCCCTGCTGGGCTCGCACTACACACCCCAGGCGGGCGCTGTGTTGCGCGCGTCGCTGGGGCTGAACAAGCCGATCTTCGTGCAGTACCTGTTCTTCATGGGCAATCTGGTCCACGGCAACCTGGGCACGTCGATCTACTACAACGTCCCGACGAGCGACGTCATCCTGCAGCGGTTGCCGGTCACGCTGTTCCTGGCGGTCTACGGCGCGACGCTCGCCGCCTTTATCTCCATCCCAATCGCCGTCCTGGCCGCGCTGAACAAAGACGGCCTCTTCGACCAACTCGTCCGCCTCACCTTCCTGGTCACGTTCGCCATGCCTGGCTTCTGGATCGGCATCATCCTGGTCCTGATCTTGAGCTTGCACTTGCACGTCTTTCCCGTCTCGGGCTACGGGGCGACCTTTGTCGGCCACCTGTACTACCTGTTCCTACCCGCCGTCACCATCGCCCTGGGGTTCTCGACCATCCTGATCCGCACCCTGAGGACGAGTGTGCTCAACGTGTTGCGCGCCGACTATGTCGATACGGCGCGCATCAAGGGCATCAGCCGCCTGGCTGTGTTGCGCGGCCATGTGCTGCGCAACGCGATCCTCTCCGTGGTTACGGTGTTCGGCATCAACCTGGCATTTCTGGTCAGCGGCACCGTCATCATCGAGAACGTGTTCGCCATTCCGGGGTTAGGGCAGTTGCTCATCTCGTCCATCTCCGCGCGCGACTATCCCGTGGTGCAGGGTATCACCCTGACCTTTGCCATCCTCATCATCGGCATCAACCTGCTCACCGATGTGGCCTATGCGATGCTCGATCCGCGCGTGACGTACAGCTAGTTACCAGTAACCAGCAGTTCATCTTTGCAATAATGGAGTTCGTGCCGCACGACTAACCCGCGTGGAGCAATGAGATGCCGCAAGCGCCGTGATCGGCGTCAGACAAGGCTTCGATGACCCCGAAGGGGCCCGAAAATGCCGCATATAGACTCTCGCAGTATGACGAAGATTAACTAGTAGCCAGTAGGGCAATGGGAAGGATGGCACGTTCCATGACAACGCAAGCAACTCAGCGGGTAAGTCCGGCGACGGGCCTGCTGGCGCCGATGGAGCGGTCCGTGCGGCGGCGGCAGCGCCTGTGGCGACGTCGGCCGACGTTGTTGATCGGCCTTTTCATCCTGGCCGTCGTCATCGTCGCGGCAATCGCGGCGCCCTTGCTCACGCCTTACGATCCCGCCAGTATCGCCCCGCTCAGTCCGCTGGCACCCCCGCTCACGCCGGGGCACCCCCTGGGCACCGATTCGTACGGCCGCGACATCTTGGCGCGCATCCTCTACGGGGGGCGCATCGACCTGGCCATTGGCTTCGGCGCCACCGCCGTCACCGTGGTGGTTGGCTCGGTCATCGGGCTCATCTCCGGCTACTTCGGCGGATGGGTCGACGCGGCCATTATGCGGGTGGTCGACGTGTTCTTCGCCTTTCCGTTCTTCGTGCTGGTCATCGCCATCGTCGGTGTATTGGGGCCCAGCACGTTCAACATGTTCCTGGCCATCTGGCTCACCGGCTGGATCACCTATGCGCGCATAATACGTGCCGAGACGCTAGTAGCCAAGAAGCAGGAGTACGTGCTGGCGGGGCGCGCGCTGGGTTACCATCCGCTACGCCTCATGCTGCGCCATATTTTGCCCAACATCGTGTCCTACGCGGTTATTTTCTCCATGGTCGACGCCGTGGGCAACGTCCTGCTCGGCGCGGCGCTGGGCTTTCTGGGCCTGGGCGCGCAACCGCCTACACCTGAGTGGGGGACCATGATCTCCGACGGCCAGAACTTCATGCTTTCGGCCTGGTGGCTACCCACGATGCCCGGACTGGCCATCGTCCTCGTGGGCGTCGGGTTTAGCCTGTTCGGCGACGGTGTGGCCGATGTGCTGCGTCCGGAAGCGTAAAGGGATGCAGGAGCGGAATGTGACCGTGGACGAGATGCCCAAGGATCGACCGATAGAGGAGATGACGCCGCGCGAGGAGGTTCTGCGCGTGGAGGGTCTGCACACCTATATTGCCAGCGAGCGCGGCGTGGTACGCGCGGTAGACGACGTCTCGTTCACGCTATACCAGGGCGAGGTCCTGGGGCTGGTGGGAGAGAGCGGCTCCGGCAAGAGTGTGACCTGCCGCACCCTGGTTGGGCTGATGCCTTCCCCGCCGGCGCGCACGCTCGGCGCCGTCTACTACGCCGGCTACGGCTCGCGCAACCTCCTGACGCTCTCCAGCATCGAGCGGCAGCGCCTGCGTGGCGCCCACCTGTCCATGGTGTTCCAGGACCCCATGACCGCGCTCAATCCCGTAGTCCGGGTGGGCGACCAGGTCATCGAGGCCGTTGGCGCCCACAGCGACATGAGCTCGTCGGCCCGGCGTGAGCGTGCGGTCGAGCTGCTGCGGCTGGTCGGCATCTCCCTGCCCGAACGACGCATGCGCGACTACCCCCATCAGTTCAGCGGCGGCATGCGCCAGCGCGTGCTGATCGCCATGGCCCTGGCCTCGAGCCCGCGGGTGTTGCTGGCCGACGAGCCGACCACCGCGCTCGACGTGACCATCCAGGACCAGATCTTGAGCTTGTTGCTCTCGCTGCAGCGCGACCTGGGCATGAGCGTGATCCTGGTCAGCCACGACCTCGGCGTCATCGCCGAGACCTCCGACCGCATGGCCGTGATGTACGCCGGCCAGATCGTGGAGATCGGGGATACCGTGACCCTACTGACGCGCCCGCGTCACCCCTACACCATCGGCCTGCTGCACTCGCTGCCCGAGAGCGACACCACCTCGCGCTACCTGCAGCCCATTGGTGGCGCCCCGCCCGCGCTGACGGACATCCCGCCGGGCTGCCGCTTCGCCCCGCGCTGCCCGCTGGTCACCGACGCCTGTCGCACCTGGAACACTGAGCTCTTGTCAGTCAGCCCCGGCCACGAAGTGCGCTGCTGGCGCCATGACCAGACCTGAGCGGCCCCTCGCCCTGATTCATCCCCAAGGTCACCGGCCGCCCGCACCGGCAACGGTGCAGACCTTGACCACGAAGGCGTTGTTCTGGCCGTTCCCGTTGTTGTTGGTCGCCTGGACGGGTTTCTTTGTCCGCATATCCGTGGCATTCGTGTCCTCGACGCCGTAGACACCCCCCCGCCGCGTCCACGGCGATGCTGTCATTACCGCCCCCATGGAACGCGGGCTATCAGAATGCCGACCAACTTTGGTGGGAGATGCGGGCGCGAGATTTTAAGTGTGCCCACAGGATCGGCGCGCACCATGTGGCACTATCTCACCCTCCGGCGACCGGAGCCGGGCAAGCCAGGCCGGAAAAGCACAACACCGCTGGCCACGCCCGTGCCTGCTCCGCCCGCCCCCGTGCCACTACACGACGCCACGCGACGCGTCCACGGCCGCCAGGAGCCGCGCCACAGCGCGCCAGAGCCACACGGACACGGGAGCCCTCTACCACCTACCACCGCCATATCTCATCCGCCACGGCACGCGGGATGGCCTGTGCGCTTACGAAAGCGCACCAAGACACAGCGATGCGAGCCAACACAACGACCGATCGTGGCATACCCCCACACTTTTCCGCGCTTGACAAACCACACACAACTACTTCACGGTCTCCCATCCGCCGGTTGCTCTCAATGCGGCCTCGAGCACCTGTTGAACGAGCACCCCATCACGAAAGGTTGGCAGCGTATCTGGGTAAGGCGATGGCTCTCCATGGAGCAGCGCGAGCATATCCGCAATATGGCGTTGCGCATACGTCCAGCATGAAACCGCCGATTCCGCCAGCGGAATATGCTCTGTCGCCCCGTCCAGGGCGATACGGCGATAGGTTTGCCCGCCAGGAACAATTTCACTCAACTCTACTTCGGCGAGCCCTTCGGAACCATGAAAGCGAATCTTTATGCCGGGGCTACTGCCGCTCAAAACCCATCCCGAGACCAGTATGCCGATAGCTGGCGGGCGAAAACGCACCTGTACCGTCGCTATATCATCCAAACGCGCCTGCGGCAGGACACGGGTCAGCGAGGCATGCACCGCTTCTATGGGGCCGACAAGCCACCTAGCCAGGTCTATGAGATGTGAGCCATACTCCAGCAGTGATCCGGCGCGCGCGCGCGCCGGATCCCCCTTCCATCCTGTCGACGTACCGCGCGTTGGGTGGAATTGCGCGTTATACTCGTACATCTCTAGCAGCCAGGGGTGGCCGAGGATGCCGCTCTGGATATCGCGCTTCAAGGCCTGCATCGCCAGGGCATAGCGGAATGAATAGCCGACTGAACTGAGCGTGCCGCTCGACTCCGCCAGAGTGGCCATCTCCGCAGCGATTGTCGGCGTGTTCGCGAGCGGCTTCTCGCATAGCACGGCGATGCCCTCCTTCAAGGCTGTCGTTGCCAGGGTAGGGTGAGCCTCTGTCGGCGCGGCGATGACGATGACATCGGGCCGCCGGACGGCAAGCAACGTATCGATAGATTCCACCGCCAGCGCTATGTTGTGCCGCGCGGCTAGCGTGCGGGCGCGATCGATCACCGGATCGACCACACCCACAATTTCGACAGCCTCCTGCCGTAATAAGGCCGGTAGATGGGCTTGGGCCGCCCAAGCGCCAGCGCCGATAAGCGCAACGCGTGTACGATTCGCTCCTCTACTCACGCCCGACATCGTCAGTTGACTCATTGCATCATCGGACGGACCGCGTCAAGGTGGGCGTCGAGTGCGACTCTCAGGCTTGTCGGCATGGCGACCCCCGGCGGCCGCACGGCTGCGTCGGCGATGACCCCGCGCCGCCGCAGGATCTCTTTCCGTACGGCCAAGCTGACCTTGTCCTGCGCCTCGCACAGGAGCAGCGGCAGCCATGGCAGCATTTGTTCCCGCGCCGCCACGTATCCACTCTCCTCCCAGGCGCGCACCGTCGCGATGAGTGCCTCCGGCACGGCGAAGCCGGTCATGGCGCCGGCCGAGCCCGCCAGCAACTCATCGAGCAACCCAACCCCGCCGAGCCCGCCGAAGATGGGCGCATCGATCTCGGGGGCCAGCGTGGCGATGGTTGGCGCGGTCGGCGGCGCCTCGGCCTTGACCGCGACGACCACGCCGGCCCGACGCACCACCTGGGCCAGGGTGCCCGGCGCGATGGACACGCCGGTGGTGAGCGGATAGTCCTGGAGCACGACGCCGAGGCCGGCGGCATCGGAGATCCGCCGCACATGCGTCGCGACCCGCTCGGGATCGCTCGCGGGAACCAGAACCATCACGGCGCGCGCACCCGCCGTGGCGGCGCGCCGCGCTTCCTCGATCGCGGGCGCGGTGGCCGTCGCCGCCATGCCCGCCACGACCGGCAGATTGCCCGCTGCGCCCACGACCGTTTCGAGCACTCGCTGGCGCTCGCCCGTATCCAGGCGCGCCGCCTCGCCCAGCACACCCAAGGCCACGACGCCGCGCGCGCCCACCCGAACGTATAGCTCGACCAGGCGCGCGAGCGAGTCGGTGTCGACCGCGAGGTCGTCCCCACAGAACGGCGTGGCCAGGATACCCCATACCCCCCGCGTGAGCGGCTCGTAGCTTGAGGTCATTCCGCTTACTCCCTTTCCCTATGTTTCGTGCCCTGCATCAGAGCGCCGGTACCATGCCGCCATCGACGAGGATGTTCTGCCCCGTGACGTAGCCTGCGGCGTCGGAGGCGAGGAAGGCGACCAGCGCGCCGAGGTCGCTCGGGTTGCCGTAGCGCCGCGCCGGGATGGTCCGCTCGTAGGCGGCGCGGTACTGGTCATACGGCACGCCTTCCGCTTGTGCGCGCGTGTTGTCCAGGCCACGCACGCGGTCCGTGTCGATCCGGCCGGGCGACACCATGTTGACGGTGATTCCGTCGGCCGCCACCTCGCGCGCCAGCGTCTTGACGACACCCATCAGGGCCGGCCGGAACGCATTCGAGAGGACCAATCCCTCGATTGGTTGCTTCGATGACGACGAGCCGATCACGACGATGTGCCCGTACCCGGCCCGCCGCATGCGCGGCACAGCCAGGCGCATGGCCCGCACCGCGCTCATGAGCGTGAGTCGAACGCGGCCTGCCACCGGTCGTCCGAGGCGTCCATAAACGCGCCTGCGGGCGGACCGCCCGCGTTTGCCACGAGGGCGTCGAGCCGACCGAAGCGTTCGTCCGCAGCCGCGAACACCGCCGCGAGGTCGCCGGCCCTCGACACGTCGGCCCGCACCCCTACAACCTCGACGCCACCGGCCCGTAACGCCGTTGTGGCTTCGTCGATACCCCCTTGATCGCGTCCGCAGATGACCACGCTGTACCCCGCGCGCGTCAGATCCTCGGCGCAGCCGAGGCCGAGGCCTTTCGTCCCAGCCATGACGAGCGCGACACGTCCCACGGCCTTGGCTTGTCCGTCCATCACATCCACTCCTTACGCAGCCTGCACCTAAAGTCGCATGGCAGGCCACCGTGCGCCTGATAATGTGCGCTCATTCCATCGTTCGGCATCTCAGGCGCCTCCATTCCGGTTTATCAACCACCGATCACACCACGACGCTATCTTTGCACCTTTAATAGAGGAGGTGTTTATCGAGGACATTGCGCAGCGGTCGCTCGTCCAGCTAACACCGTGTGTTCTCGCAAAAAAGCTCCACGACCTTGCCATTCTCGCTGCCAGCGGTGCTGGCCGCGCGGGGACTGACCAGCACGATCGGGAGGTCTCACAGCGACTGGTCGGCGGGAGCGACTCTTGCGCAAAGGCGTCAAGGGCGGCACCGCCCAATTGCCCATTCGTGAGCGCTTGGACGAGCGCTTCCTCATCGACGACGATCCCTTATCGACGACGATCCCTTTCGCAACACTGCCACCCCCCCATGGTCCGCGCATATCGCTCAATCCCCTGCCAAAGAGAAGCGTCCTGCCAGTGAACCCCCGTCCACATCGAGAACCGCCCCTGTAATGTGATGCGCCGCATTGGAGCACAAGAATAGGACCGCTTGAGCGATGTCGTCCGGACGACCGGCTTCGCCAAGGGGAATTGATCGCACGAGGACGGCGCGCAGTTCGTCGGATGCCCGATCCGGATGACAATCGCTCCACCCACGGACATCGATGTAGCCCGGCGCCACCACGTTGACGTTAATGCGATGCGGGCCGAACTCCATGGACATGACACGAGACAGTATTTCGATAGCCGCTTTCGAGGCGCTGTACGCGGCGCCAGCAGGGCGCGGGCTGCGCGCGGAGCCCGACGAAACACTCACTATCTTCGCGTCTGTCGCGCCGCGCCCAATGCAATGACGGGCGAAGGCTTGACTGAACTGGAACGTTCCGCCCACGTTGACGTCGAAGACGCGTCGCCATTGATCGGGGGGCATCTCAAGCACCGTGGCGTCGGGATAGGCGGCGGCGTCGTTGACCAGGATATCGACGCGGCCCCATCGCGCGACGACCTGCGCGACGGCCTGCCCGGCAATCTCGGCGTCCGCGACATCACCCTGAATGACCAAGAGATGCTCATCGTCTCCGACGGGCGGGGATGCGAGGTCGAGCACCGCGACACGGGCTCCTTCGGCGATGAAAGCTTGCGTGATGGCACGACCTAAGCCGTTGGCTCCGCCAGTGACGAGCGCGATTTTGTCCGTGAAACGTCGATCCATCGAATCCTCCCCGCGTGCCCGTATATTACCTAATCACAATGCACTCTGTTAAGCTCCTGCGACAGCGTGGGTGCCCAGAACTTGTCGTCGCAAGATTGCCTACGTCGACTGTCTAGGTTAGGGGCCGTGCAGAAATAAAGCAGTCAATTTCCTGCCCACTACAGGCGTGAGTGGGGCGAAAAGTTGGAGTGGTTATGTCTGTGCGGCCCCTTAGTATTTCAACGAGACTTCGATATTCAGGTAGCTAACCATTCTTCATTCTCATACTTAACCCTCGCACTTTCCAATAAGTGGAGTGGCGCACATCGAAGGCTCAGTGGCCTGTTCTGGCCGCAGTCTCGTTGAAATACTGGCGAGGGGCGGGACATTTGTCCGGCCTTGGGAGTGCGGGGTCAGCATGTCGATGAGGCGCATGAGCGGCACATCATACCCCAACCCGCTCTCCTCGGCCCCGCTGTAGTGCTCAATCGTGGCCTGTTGCGCTATATGCGGATCCCCGGATCGAACGGCATCGAGCAGACGCCGGTGCAACGCGACGACATCGTCTATGTCGCCGTGCTGGTACTCCATGTCCCTGATGAACAATGCGCCGATCTCGCTGTTGAGGCTTGCCCACAACTCGAGCAGGCGCGGGGATTGCGCACCCTCGACGAGCAGGCGATGAAATGCGAGGTCAAGCTCGATCAAACGCGGATAATTGTCGGGCAAGCGACAGAGGCGCATCTCATCCAGATAGCCTTCGAGTTGCGCAAGAGTGTCCTCCTTGAAACGCGGGCTCCCCGCGCTCACAGCGAATCCCTCAAGGAGTGCCCGTACGAGGCTCAAATCCGCGGCTTCCTCGCGCGACAGTCGTGTCACGAATGTTCCCTGGCGCGGCTTGCTAACGACGAGCCCGTCATGTTCCAGCATCAACAGCGCTTCGCGTACCGTCGTGCGGCTGACGCCGAGTTGCTCGCTTATCCACATTTCCACCAGTCGTTCGCCAGGCCGCATGCGCCCCGAGAGGATCGCATCCTGCAGGCTGTGGTGGACGTCATCGACCAGCCGTAGCCTGCTCGGTTGATGTAGTTTTGGCTTCTCGTCAGACATCGATGTCTATACTCCATACGGCATGATACTGTCCCATCTCCATTTGCGGCGGTCACGCCGACTCGTCCCCCGACATCGGAGCATACAGGCACCTATTCATTGTGCCCGAAAGGGGGCATGCGGCGTGGACCGCGCCACGAAATGGTCAATCTGATAGGGCCGGCGAAACGCAGACATACTAGGCATAGGATCCACAAGTAGGAAGCGCTACCGGGGGCCAATGACCTGAGACTGAGACACTGGCGCGTCCTCCCTTGCACCTGGATCGATCCATGGCTCCCGCATGGGGCCGCTCCCACGGCCTCCGCGCGGGAGCGGCCCCACGCGCGCAACAGCTACGGCCCAACGGGAGACCGACTGGCGGACAGCCAATACGGACTCGCCATGACCGCATGCAGCAGAGCGACACATGCCTGGAGGTCGTCTTCGTGGACCATCTCGAACGGGCTATGCGTGTACCGAGTCGGGTAAGCGATCAGCGCCGAGGCCACGCCCTGCTTGATCAACTCCCCCGCGTCGCTCCCGAAGAGGCTGTAGACCGCGCGTTGGAAGGTGATCTGGGCGCTCGTCGCCGCCCCCTCAATGGCGCAGGTCAAACTCCGTGTATAGGACGAGAGATCCTTCTGTACAATGATCGGGCCGCCACCCAAGCGCGTCGGGATGTGAAGCGGATCGACCGTCGGGATGTCGCCCGACAGCCCCACGTCGAGCGCGATGGCGTGGGTAGCGCCGATGTCGCGATTGACCGACGCGGCTCCGATCGTCCCCATCTCTTCCATAGCCGTCGAGGCAATCCACAACTCGCACCGCAGACGATCGCGATCAAGCGACGCGAGGAATGTCTCGAGGATTGCGAGCGCCCCGCGGTCGTCCATGGCCTTCCCGTAGATAAACTTGCCGCGACGGCGGGTCGGAGGGTTCCAGATGACCCGACTGCCGATGATGATGCCCGCGTCTTCGACCTCGGCGCGGCTCTGCGCCCCGATGTCGACGAAGACATCGCGCCACTCGAGGCGGAATTGTTCCTGTTGCTCCACCGACAGGAGATGGCCGGTAGCGGTCGCAAAGATGCCGTCGACCGGCCCGTTGTTGCCGAGGATAAGCGCCGGATGCCCCAGCGGGAGGAAGTACGGTCCGCGCTGAAACGGGCGACTGGCGGGGTCGCGCTGCCCGGATGCGAGGCGTATGAAGCCCGCATCGTCAATCGAGCGGACGGCAAACCCGATTTCGTCGCTGTGGGTGACGATAAGCACACGCGGTCCCTCGCCGCCGACGCGGCCGATCAGATTGCCGACCGGCGTGACGGTGACAGACTCGAGGTAGGGACGCCAGCGCTCGGCTAGGTGTCTGTTGAAGTCCTCTTCGTGCCCAATCGGGCACGCCATCTCCGTGAACTCGCGGACCAACTCGAACATCGTATTTCCTCCAAATCATGAGCCGCAAAGATTAGCGGCTGCGCAGTCGTGGGTCTAGGGCCTGGCGGAGCGCATCGCCAAGTAGGTTCATCGCCAACACGGCCAGGACGATCATCATACCTGGGAACGTCGCGATCCACCAGGCCTGCTCGAGATAGTTGCGCCCCGTGCTGAGCATCGCACCCCATTCGGGGGAGGGGGGTTGCGCCCCCAAGCCCAGGAACGAGAGACCCGAGGCGGCAAGGATGCTTGAGCCTACCCCAAGGCTGGCCAACACGATGATCGGGGCCAAGACGTTGGGTAGAATGTGGGCGAGGATCAATCGCGCGTCCGAGGCGCCGGTCGCCCGTGCGGATTCCACGTAAGCGTTTGCCTTCACTTGCAGCACCGACCCGCGCACGAGGCGGGCGTAACTCGGCACCCCCGAGATGCCAACGGCGAGCATCACGTTGTTGAGGCTCGGGCCGAGGATGGCGATGACGACGAGTGCGAGCAGGATGCCGGGGAAGGCCAGCATGATATCCATGAGCCGCATAATGATGCTCTCCGCCCAGTGTCCGTAATAGCCGGCGACCAGGCCGAGCGGTACGCCCAGGGCGCAGGCGATGGTAACGGAGATGAACCCGATGGGGAGCGAAACGCGCGTGCCATAGAGGATGCGGGACAGGATATCGCGCCCGAACTGATCAGTTCCCAGAGGGTGCTGGACACTAGGGCCCTGGAGAGCGCCCATGAGATTTTGTGCCAGCGGGTCGTCGGGTGTCAACAGCGGCGCCGCGACGCCGCACACGATGAGCGCGACCAGGATGGCGGCGCCGAGCAGGCCCGACGGGTTGCGCGCGAGGCGCGCGACGGCGCCCGACCAGCCACCGCGCGCCGCGCGCATCTCCGGCTCGGCAACCTGAGGCGTGGTCAACTGAGCGCTACTCATGGCGCATCCGCGGATCGACGACACCGTACAGGAGATCGACGGCCAGGTTGGCCAGGACATACGCCGCTGCGGCGACGAGGATGGTGCCTTGGACGAGGGGGTAGTCCTTGTTCAAGATGGCATCGACCGCGAGTCGCCCGATTCCGGGGCGCGCGAACACGGTTTCGATGATCACCGCCCCTGAGAGCAGCGTGCCGAATTGGAGACCGACGACCGTGATGATCGGGATCAGCGCATTCTTCAGGGCATGCCGATAGACCACGATGCGCTGCGGCAATCCTTTCGCCCGCGCCGTGACGATGTAGTCTTGGCTCAAGATGTCGAGCATGCTTGAGCGGGTCAAGCGAGCGATGACCGCTGCCGTCCCGAAGCCGAGCGTGATCGCGGGCAGGATCAGGTGCGACAATCCCTCCCCACCGGCGGCCGGGAGCCAGTGGACGGCGACCGCGAAAGCCAGGATCAACAGCAACGCAAGCCAGAAGCTGGGTACCGCGACCCCAATCGTCGCCACGATCATGATGGCTGAATCGACGAGCGAGTTGGGGCGGATCGCCGCCACGACACCCGTCGTGATCCCCATGACGATCGCGACGCCCATGCCCGCCACCGTCAATTCGATTGTGGCGGGCAACTGCTCGATGATCAACTGCACGACTGGCTGCTGCTGCACGATCGAGGTGCCCAGGTCGCCTCTAACCGCATGTGACAGAAAGCGCCAGTATTGCAGGTAGATCGGCTGGTCGAGCCCGAGTTGATGCCGGAGCTGGGTCATTTGCGCCGCCGAGGCGCCGGATTGGCCCAGCATCACCTGCACAGGATCCCCAGGGACGAGCTCCAGGATCAGGAACGAGACGACGGAGACGCCAAGCAACACGATGAGGGTGGCGAAGACCTTGTTTCCGATGTAGGTAATCATGGCGCTAGCGGCTACGCGATGTGCGTCGCATAGAAAAGCGGTTGACCACCTTCGACATAGGTGATACCCTCAATCGTTGCCAAGCGCCCGAAGGCTTGCTCGTTGATGAAAACGGGAATAACGACCGCGTTATCCATAATGATCTGCTGTGCCTGCTGGTAGACCTTCTTGCGCGTCGCCAGATCGAAGGTCACATCCCCTTCGTCGAGCAAGTGGTCGAGCGTCGGGTTGGCGTAGCGGCTCCAGTTGAAGCCCTGCCCTCCGATGTTTTTGGAGTGGAAGTTGATGGACAGGACCGAAGGGTCGGGGAGGGTGAAGATCTGCACCGTGAGATGGTGCTTGCCGGCCATGACTCCCGCGCCCCACGCCGCCCGGGCCTGTGATACGATCTTGATGTCGATGCCGATAACCTTCATCTCCGCCTGGAACGCCTCGGCGATATTCTGCCACTCAACGATATCCGATAGGGTCCAAAATTCCATGTGCAGACGTTGTCCCCCCTTCTGGCGGATGCCGTCCGAACCCACGATCCAGCCGGCCTGATCGAGTAACGCCTTCGCCTTCGTCGGGTTATACGGGTACATCGTTTCGGCGCCCGGCCAGTAGCCGAAGGTGACCGGCGACAATGGCCCGTGCGCCGGGGGATTCAGGCCGAAGGTGAGCACCCGGCTGATCGAATTCTTGTCGATGCCGTACTCTAGTGCTTGCCTGACTCTAAGGTCGTTGCACGGCGCCTTCTGGGTATTAACCATGAGCGAGAAGGGGAGCCCGGTGCGCATCTTGACATCGACAACATAAGTGTTGTCGCTCTTGAATTGCTGAAGGAACGTCGGGGGGAATGACTCAATGATGTTGCTCTCCCCATCCTGCAGTGTCGCGATGCGTGTAGCGTCTTCGGCGACGGGCTTCCATGTGATCCCTTGGAGAGCGGGCGGCCCGTTCCTGCCGAAGAAGGCGGGCGCCCACCGATAATTGGGGTTCCGCACAAAGGAGATATGGTCCTGCTTCACCCATTCCTTGAATGCAAACGGTCCTGTCCCGATCGGATGCGTCGCGAGCCCAAGCCCGTAACGCTTGATAGCCGCCGGGGATACAGGCGCGGTGAAAAGCTGTGTCAAGTTCTGGAGCAACGGCGCGAATGGGGTCGAAAAGGCCATAGTCAGCGTATGGTCGTCGATCGTCCGGCTGCCCTTATATGGTCCGAGGAGGCTAGCTGCCAAACCGGACTTGGTGGCGGGATCGACCATGCGATCGAATGATTGTTTCATCGCAAGCGCGTTGAACGGCGTGCCGTCATGGAAGGTAACGCCCGTTCGGAGGTGGAAGGTGATTTCTTTGCCGTCTTTGGAGCGGCTCCACGCGGTTGCCAAGCTGGGCACGATCTGCTGATTCTCGAGGCCGACGACGAGCGTGTCGAAACAGTCGGCCATTACTTCCGAGCTGATGGCCGCCGAGGTTTGGTGGGGATCGAGATTGGGCGGCTCGTTGGATAGCCCCATCTTGAGGATTCCGTCGCTAGCGGTCCGAGGACCGGGCGCGGCTTGGGCTATCGATGTTGGCATGTCGCGCAGGCCATACATCGCAGCCACACCTGCGGATCCTAGCAAGATGAGCCGCCGTCGGGTGACCCGTGCCACCTGCACATGCTGATTGTCTCCGCTCACGATTTCCCCTCCGCTTCGCTGTGCATGCCAATCACACAAACACCCCCGCTTTCTTGTCGATAATCGATTGTCGACTATTGAATAAGAAGCATTACCAGAAACGATAGCACAAGTTTTGCCAGTGGTCAAGCGGTCAAGCCACCCGTTTCCACCTTTCCACCCGTTTCCAAATTTCCAAATTGTAGAAAATTGCGAGGCGAGTGAGCAGACAGTAGAACAGCCGATTCCTGGCGCCTCCTGCAATAAGGGTATATGCGCTGCAAAAACCTATCTACTGCATCATTATTGCAATACAATCGGGGCTGCATCTGCTCCATGGCGGCGCGGCATAGTTACGGCTTTTCCACCGCGCCGGGTAGCGTTGCCAACCCGGAAACCGTCCCGTCTGGCCTCTCAAAAAGTTTTCTAGAATCTGGAGGACGGAGTATTGACGAAGTCATACACCAATGATAGGGTGTAAATCAGATGGATAAGTAAATAGTCGACAATCGACAAGACGCGATAAACCCGTTGCAATCTTAATGTCCTAAAACCGCACACGCACCGGCGCAAATATATGGACACGTTGTTCATTGATGAGCCGTAAGCGCCATATGGGCACATCGGGGTAACGTCATCGATACCCGGAACCGGGGCGACGAGGGCTGTGACGCCTGCGGATTGCGTCAGCGACACGTCGACATAAAGGGAAGATTAGGAGAGAAGGGATGGCAGGGTCAGAGTTGCGGGTAGGCATCATCGGGGCAGGTCGGTGGTCGAACATGGCACACATGCCTGGCTGGTCACGCGACGCGCGTTGCCAGTTGGTGGCCGTCTGCGATGTCGACTTGGGTCGGGCCGAGCACGCGGCCCAAAAATTCGCGATCCCCATCGCGACAAACGACTACCGACGTCTGCTCGAGCGCGATGACATCGATACGATCGACATAGTGACCGGCGACGACGATCATTTCGAATTGACCATGGCAGCATTGGACGTGGGCAAACACGTTCTCGTCGAGAAACCAGTCGCCCACGATTTCCGTGATACACTACGCGCGCGTGACTTGGCCCGTCTGAAGGGGCTCAAGACCAAAGTAGGCTTCACTTTCCGCTACAGTCCGGCCATGCAGTATATGAAGGAGCTGATCGACGCAGGCTATGTCGGGACGCCGTTCATCTTCAATGGCTATGAGCAGAACTCGCAATGGCTTAACCCCATGACTCCCCTACGTCGCGCCCGACCAGTGTCCGAGCAATCCAGGATCAGCGTCGCCTCCCTCGAAGGATACGGTGCCCCGATCATTGACCTTGGGCACTGGTTTATGGGTTCCGACCTCTCGGCGGTGGTCGGCACCATGCGCAACTTCATCCCGGCGCGCATGATCCGTGAAACGGGTTCGCTCATGCGCGTCAACATCGACGACGGAGACATTTTCATCGGCGAGTTTACGAGCGGAGCTATTTGCTCAGTACAAAGCAGTTTTGTGACCGTTGGCAACTATCCAGGACTGGAAGCGCGCGTCTACGGCAGCGAAGGTGCATTGATTTGTCGGCTCGTCGAGGAGTTCGGCATCTGCGAGACGCTCCAAGGTGCCAAGCCCGATGATGTGGAGTTCAAGGACATCGAGGTGCCACAACGTCTCTACCCAGAGGGCGGTAGCTCACGGGAAACATGGCCCACGCTGTTCTATTCAAACCTAACTGCCCATTTCGCGACCGAAATCCTTTCCGATAGCATGGAGAACCAGGGCAATTTCGACGACGCCGCTCGAGTTCAGGAAGTCATCAACGCGGTAGAACAGTCTTACCACGAGCGCCGCTGGGTGGAGCTGCCTCTCCCATGGTAACGGAACCTGGTTGTCCTGGTTAATTGAGAGTTGGTCGTAAATAAATAGGCTACGCCAAGGGCCTCCTAGCGCGGCGGTTCCGTACTATAAAGGTGCCACGCTGCTGGCCTACATCACGACTGTCGACAAGCAGCATAATCGCCATCTTACCCACGACAACTTGACGGATGGCGACGGGAGCCACGACAGGGACCCGCTCACTTACTGATATTGGTGGCGAAGTCGGTTTGCGTTCGCAGCCAGGGGCTATTCGCGCTCACGGCGAGCCAATTTTACCCGTGGCTACGACCCCCACAATGACTTCGCCACCAATATCACTTACTGTGACGCCTTACACCCAAGGTCTGGAAGTCCCGCACGCGCCGTAGTATCTGAGGCGCGGGTTTCCGCATACTACGATCAGGCAACGCCGCACCAATCGATGAGCACCCCTATCAACGTGCGTGTACAAATCCGTATGCTCTCCATGTCTACCCACTCATCTGGAGCGTGTAGTTGTCCACCAGATGGACCATAGCATACATTGGGAATACCATAGTACAGCTGAAAGAAACGATTGTCGATAGTTGCTGTGAAAGGCTTCTCTTGGATGTGCTGGCTAGATACAGTTCTATGATTAATGGCCACCAACTGGCTAAGCTCGTGATCAACGTCGTAGAGAGCAGGTTCGGCATGATGACCAAAGAAGGATAGCTCGGGTGGATTATCGCTTAACCACGCATCTTGAGATGCTACCACTTCGATGTGCTGGCGCACGCGCTGTTTGACATCATTCAGACGCTCGCCAGGGAAGTAGGACAAGCGCATCTCGACTTTACAAAGCTCGGGCACGGTGGAGGGCCAGTCTCCAGCGTGAAATGTTCCTACATTGAAATTAAGAGGGTGCTCCACGCTTGTGAACGCGGAATGGTGCCGTTGTGGCTGATTCCATTCCGCTTCCAATTCTCGGAGAGCCGTAATTAGAAGCATTGCCTTTTCGGCGGCATTCATCGCAGTTGACGCGCTTTGCGCATGCGCACCGCGCCCACGCACCTGTAAGCGGCACCATAGCACACCTGGCGAGGCTGTCACCAATGTCAAGTCGGTTGGCTCTGGCACCACAGCTCCATCAGCGTGATACCCTTGAGCGAGGCAAGACAGGGTGCCATTGCCGGTGCACTCTTCATCTATCACCGTTTCGACCAAGACGTCACCCCGTAACGCCACTCCCGCTACCTGCAACGCTTTGACCGCGTAGATCATGGCAGCCAGCCCCGACTTCATATCCGCAGCGCCTCGGCCATACATGCGACCATCGACTATATCGCCGCCCCATGGGTCGTAGCTCCAGTGCCCCGCCGGTTCAATACTTACCACGTCCACGTGCCCATTCATGAGCAAAGAACGACCACCAATGCCGGAGCCAGCCATCGTCCCTATCACGTTGAAGAGGCCCTCATATGACCATTCAGGTGGAGCGAAGCCAGGCAACTGTGCAATTTGCCCGATATCGATGCCCACGTCAGTCACATCGAGTCCCATCTCACGCAGGCCCCCACTAATAAAGTGCTGCACCACGCTGGTTTGGCCCCTAGTACTCGGCCGGCGGACCAGTTCCCGTAGAAAATTCACCTCGTCAAGCCACAGATTATCCGAGACATCCCACACCTTTTGCTTTATCGCGGTTGTTTCCATGTGTATGTCCTCACGCTCCACCGCTATCCCGATTCCTAGGCAGTTATGACCCGCCCAGACACGCGCCCAGCCCATCATGTGCTGTGATCAAGAGAGATGGCGAGGGTGCTGCGCTGTGCATCTGTCGCCTTACTATCAACAGCAAGCGAGCCTTCATCGATGTCTCCCTCGAAAATGACGCCGTACACGCTCGCAGCTTGCTCACATGACACCCACTTCTCGAGCACGTCGTGGCGTACCCTCTCAGGATCACGTTCCAAGGGGTTGCCGTAGCCACCCCCACCGCAGTCCACTCCAATGATCCATTCACCCGGTTGCAACTGTTCCACCGTAACGCTTGGCAACATCACTTCAGTGCCTGACACATCGATCTTGCCAGCCCATGCCGCATGACCGGAGTATCCGCCTTGCACCCCTTGTGGGGGGGCATGGTGCCCGTCAATCGGATAGATGACGGTCATTACGTCCTGTTTTGGCCCGTAGACAATCCGCCCTGCTGGTGCGCCCCGGCATCGGCCGGCGCCTCCACTATCGGTCAGCAGTTCAATGGACCGAACATGGATCGGGTATTTCTGCTCATCGATCTCCACGCTATCGCGGTATTGCAGCCCGGCTACAACAGGCAGCGCCCACGTCACCCAGCCGTCGCAGACCGGTGAGGCAGGTCCACCGTTATTGCCCAAGATGAGTTGGTTCACATATGGCGCCCCACCACGCCGCCAATCGCTACCAGAGATCACGCCAATACCTGGACCCATGGCTCCACCACCCTGCGCCAAGCCTACTCCATCCCCTATCTGCGCGAATGTGGACTGAGTGATGTTAACCAACCTATCGGCAACATGTGTCGTGGCCATTGAGCAGCATGTGGGATGCTGGGGGATACCGACAACACAGTTTTCTCGTACCTGCACTGTGATCCGACGGAGACTGCCAGAGTTGTGCGGGATATCCGGATCGATGCAATTGAAGACACCAGTGGTCACACTGTTAATGGCACAGGCCATCGATTCGTTGAGCCCGCATGGCACGCAATCGATGTTGTCGCGCAGATCTATATCTACCCTACCAGCAGCGGCGTCGATGTTCACAACGACCTTGATTGGGATGCCTTCAGGGAGAGCGGGAAATGGATCAAGCCGTCCCTCTCCCATAAGTTGGACACTCGGAAGTTGCCGCAGTGCGTCGCGCATGCGACGCTCAGAGTAATCAAACCATTCCCCAATGAACCGTTGAATGGTCTCCGTGCCATATTTGGCGACTAACTCCTTCAATCGGCGCTCCCCAATGCGGGCTGCGCCTACTTCGGCTAGATAGTCGCCATACCATTGATCTGGCACACGAATGCGCCTGCGACACATGCGCATGATATCCTCGATATTACGATAGTCTCGCTGAACGCGAACGCATGGAAAGCTCAGCGCGCCCTCCTCGTAAATGTCCTTAGCGAACGGCATGTAGGTGGTGGGAAGGCTGTTTCCGACATCGGCTTGGTGTGCCTTGGCGCAAGCCGTGAATAGGTGGACCCCATCCACGAAGACGGGCACGAGGATCGTATGGTCCGCGTGATGCGTATTCCCGAGGTACGGATCATTATGCAGGAACGCGTCGCCCTCGCTAAGATTCGGATGCAGATCACACATGGCCTGGGTTTGTAGATTCGAGCCGAAGACATGGACGGGCAGCCCTTCTGCTGACGCCAACAGTTGGTTGTCTCCTGTAACGATCGAACAAGAAAAATCGCGGCCCATGCTGAGGACGGCGGAACGTCCCGCTCGTAACAAGGTATTCGCCATTTCGCGTACGATGGCATCGAAGCGGTTGGCGATCACCGCTAGCACAACGGGGTCAACGCGAGCTGAGCTATCTGATGCAGGTGGTTTCACGAGAATACCCCTTATACTATGGCCGGTGCATGCACCGCGAGCATATAGTTACCCAGGTCAGTCACGGTTGCTGATGCGTATGGGTAGACGACAATGGTGGTCGTTGGCTCTTCGATGATGGCCGGTCCGGACATGACCATGCCAGGTGTTAGCGCTTCCCCTAAGTAGATCGGTGTTTCCGTCTTGCCCAGGTCAGCGAAGTAGGCGCACCGGTAGCGAGAGGGCGTGGGCTGCGTTCCATCCGGTGGCGTCGTTCGGAGCAGGGGCCGGTCAAGGAAGGCCGTGAGTCGGCCCTTCCAGTACACACACTCGATCTGCTGGCCGGGCTCCTGCACAGCGAAGACCCGCTCATGCACGGCATGGAATGCCGCAACCATAGCGTCGACGTCCGACGGTGTAGTGAACTGGCTCGTTGCAAGTGGGACGTCGAGTTCCCAGGCTTGATACGGATAGCGGGCCTCGACAAAGTAGTCGGTCTGGAACTGCGTGAAGCCCTTCGCACACAATCGACTGCTGACCTCATCGAGTGATGCTGTGATTGTCCGCAATGTCTTATTGACGGTAGCATATGGAAAATCGCCCGTGTAGGCCAACTTGCTGACACTAAATTCTGTCACGATATCGGAGTACTGGATACCACAAGCACTGAGAACACCGGCTGTACGTGGTACGAGCACGCGACTGCACCCCAATTCCCTGGCAATAGATAGAATGTTCATGCCTGCCGCGCCACCCCCAGCAACAAGAAGGCTCTCGCGTGGATCCACGCCCTCGTTGATGGTAATCCCTTCGATCGCTTGCACCATGTGTTCATTAGCGATGGTCAGGATAGCCTGGGCCGCCTGTTCGGGCGTGGCAGCCAGATCTGAGGCGAGTGCGGCAAGGGTGCGGTGTGCTGCGTGTGTATCGAGACACATGCGTCCGCCAAGGAAATAGTCGGGGTCAATGTACCCAAGAACTAGTGCTGCATCAGTCACCGTCGGACTGTCCCCCCCCCGCCCATAACACGCGGGACCCGGTTCGGCGCCGGCACTACGTGGGCCGACGCGCAACAGTCCACCGGAATCAATCCAAGCGATGGAGCCTCCACCCGCTCCAATACTTCGTGCATCTACAGACGATAGTCCGAGGAGGTGGCCGGTGAACGGCTTGCCGAGCCACGTTTCACGGGTAAACTTGATCAGACCATCCCGGACAAGGCTCACGTCGAAGCTTGTGCCCCCCGTGTCACAGGCGATGACATTCCCTGTGCTAATCTCTGCCTGCCCATAAGCACGGCCCGCGACCGGAGCCATTGCTGGCCCGGACTTGACTGCGTAAATGGGGCGCTGCATAAGATCTTCCACATGCATCACACCGCCAAATGAGGTAGCCGCAAAGATTTCTCCCCTGAATCCCGCGGTCCGCACATCCTCCTGCATCTCACGAAGGTGCGTCTGCATGAGTGGCTTAAGCGACGCATCTATTGCCGTCGATGAAGCCCGACGATACTCGCGGATGATCGGATTGAGCTTATGCGACAGCGTGTACGGGATGCCGGGAAGTACTTCATCTAGTAACCGTCCCATTGCTTCCTCATGCACCGGGTTCACGATAGACCACAGAAAGCACACGGCTACAGCGTCAACGGCATGTCGATGCACGTTCTCCACGGTGCTCCTCGCTTGGCCTTCGTCTAAGGGGACAACGATCTGCCCCTCGGAGTTAACGCGTTCATTGATTTCAAACGTGCGGCGACGTGGTATATATGGTTCCGGAAATGGCTCAGTGAAGTCGAACGGATTGAGTTTCCCGCCCTCACGCAGGACGAGTACATCAGGGAAACCTTGTGTGACCAACAAAGCGGTTCGTGCGGTGGTGCCTTCAATGATGGCGTTCGTGGCTCGTGTGGTCGCGTAGACAAAGATGTCCGCCTCTTGTAGCAGGGATCTAACATCCACCTGCAGCTGCCCCGCAACCACCCGCAAGGCATCCTCTATGCCCTGAAAAATGCGGGCAGGCGTCGTGATCGCTTTGCCTGTTATCAATGTTCCTGCATCATTGACCACAACCACATCCGTGCAGGTACCACCAGTGTCAACAGTGATCCGGTATCCCATAGCATACACCTCTATATGTTTGCAACTGACTTCAGCAACTCTCACTTCGCTTAAATCTCACCATGATAGACGAAGAGATGGGCCGCGCGCGTCTAGGCACTGGAGGATCTATCATACTACCCCGTCCCACCCCACAAGCGAATGAGCGACATGAGGCTGCGGTGCGACAGGGGCGCGCGATCATGGCCGTCTCATCTCCTTTCGCGTGCCCTCTCCACCGAAGAGGGCCCCGTAATCGTAATCACAGTTTCGTGTGGTGGTACTGAGCACGCGCGCACCCTCTCGAGAAGCAAGCACTCGTCCCATGGATACGTGGATACATGAGAAAGCGGCTATTACTCGACCCTAAATGCGATGGACGTGTGATATCGCCGGCACCGCCTCTGTATTTACCAGGCAAGCCATTCCTTCAAGTTACCATCAATGAACATAGCGTCCGCAGTATTCGATCCGCCGCCAGCAATGTGCCCCCAGACGGAGGGGATCGGCCGTAGTTCGGCTCCTGGGATGTGCTCAACTTCATAGACGCTGTCTTCGGGGGGGAAATACAAGTCGGTCGCGCATGGCATCACCAGCGAGTGAGCGCGGATTGATCGTAGCGCCCGATCAATGTCGCCATCGAAATCCTGCACCGCCCCGATGTCGGCGTGTTGCCAGGTCCACGCCATGGCTAGCAAGTCATTGGCGTCCCAGGAAAGATACGGGGACTCCCATGCGCGCACGATGTAGTCTTCCAACGAGACGTAGCCCTGCTCCAGATAGACCTCTTGCCGGTAGAAAGCCTGCGAAACGCCCCAACCGGCCCAGACGCGGCCGAGCGCGCGCAGGCCGCGGAGCGGCGGTTCGTCGTACCACCCCTCGTGCCATGTCGCGTCGGCCTTGAGTGCGGCCGTCACTCCTTCGATGAACACGACGTTATGCGGCGAGGTGCGGGCCGAGCCACAAATGGGAGCGATACGTTCGACGAGGTCGGGGTAGCTCACCGCCCACTGGTAGGCCTGCTGTGCACCCATCGAGAAGCCCACAACCAGCGCAAGCCGCTCGACGCCGAATACCTCTGTCACGAGCCGGTGCTGCAGGGCCACATTGTCGTAGATCGTCACATGCGGGAACGCGCCGCGTCCGTGAGGTGCGGGCGTGTTGCTAGGTGATGTCGAGATTCCGTTGCCCAGCATATTCGGGACGACAATAAAATAACGCTCGGGATCTAGCGCCTTGCCCGGTCCAATCAACCACGCGTTGTCGCTGTGCCGCCCTGAATAGTGGGTTGGGAAGATAATCACGTTACGCCTGTTCCCATCAAGCGTCCCGTATGTTTTGTACGCCACTTGAACGGCGGGCAGCGTCTCCCCCGACTGTAATTGGTAGTCATTGAGCACAAGGACATCATAGTCTTGCATCCGTTTATTCTCTCCTTTACGCGCCGGCGTGTATGCCCAAGCGGCCCACGTACGCCGGTAGCGCCAGGAATCCGTTAGCGCGTTGCGGTCGGCGTCGCACGACCAGCACTCAACCTGGGTATGCCACGGGATGTGCATTGACAGACGTCACGAACGTCCCGTCAGCCAGCTCGTCGCCTTCCTTTACGTGAGCGCCTATAGGACTGCGTAAGCAACAGTGAGCCATTGGATGTCCCACCACCAGCAGAGTCCACGCGCCTGGCGACCAGATTGCAGCAACGATGGCGCCTATCGGCAGATCACGGAGACAACCATCCGACGCCAGCAGAGTTCCACCCGTCGTTGCAGATATCGGGACATCGGTGAACACGCCATTCGGCGCGAGAACGTGCCCGCGCACGCGCACCCGTTGGCCTCCCGTGCCGTGTTCTTCCTGATGTGCAACGATGCGCGCCAGCGCATCCACATCAGACAGAATGAAAGGAGCCCTTTCATCATGGATCGTTGCAGCAATCTCATGTTCGAGGCCATACAGCCATTCCTCCAGGGTTGGCGATGCACTGAGGGGATCGGAATCTGGCCCGGCGACACTGAGCATCTGTGAGCACATCCTCCTGAGTGCGATATAGGCGTTTTGCGCCGCGACGTGGTCTGTCGGCACGAACAGGACGAAATCGCCGGGGCGCGCCTGTCCCAATTGCGGAAGATCGGCACCGCAGGCGGTCGCAATTTTTGTGTAGCCCCCGATGCCGCGCTGTTCTGCTAGGAGGATCAGCGGTTGGCCCGAAGATGGGACCTGTACAGCGCCCGTGACGACACCCTCCGAATAAATGTCGGCCTTGCCAACATGTGCCAGTCGCGGACCGGTGAGGAAGAGTCCCGTTCGGTCGGCTCGTGGCGTGACACGGTACAGTGATGAGAAGAAGGTTTCGCGGCTCTGCCATGTGAATGCCGTCTCTTGGGGCCCAGGAACGGCGCGAACGAGGATGATGCGCGGGGATAACGGGCGCATAGCCCGTCCGAGTCTGCGCCTTACGGTAGCAGACGACGCCAAGCCGATAGGGAGATAGTCTCCTGCTCGCAGGGCACGTCCGTCATGGCCGCCGATCGCCGCGAGCACATCGGTCGAGCGACTACCATACACCATTGGCGTATCAATACCTCCCTGGACGCAGAGATAGGTGCGCACGCCACGCGTCGTCTGGTTGAATTGCACAACTGAGTGGGCCGGCGCCACGTATGTCCGCCAGAGCTCAAGCGGTTCATCGTCCAACCGGGGCGCCGCGTCGGCGCCGGTAATCGTGAAAGCGGTCCGACTGTGCAGCCGGAAGGCGGCGCCACCCAGGGTAACTTCGATCACGGCCGCGTGTATATCATTGCCGAGGAGGTGGTTGCCTACCTCAGCTGCGTAGCTATCGGCCGCACCACTGCGCGCAAACCCCAGATGCTGGAAGCCCGTGCGACCCAGATCCTGTACGGTGCTGAGCGGACCCGGTGTCAGCACCTCAAGATGACAGCTCACTGATAACCTCCATCTGGATGTGATAGGCGCGGTCCTTGGCTTGCGCGGCGAGGCCCTGAAATAGGGCTCCGTCAAGCGGACGAAATTGGATGATGTCGCCCGCCATCAGCAGGACGGGCGACTCCGCATCCGGCCGCAGGTCGCATAGGGACACAGGCGTCCGCCCAATAAGCTGCCAGCCGCCGGGGCTCGGTACTGAATAGACGCCGGTCTGCGCGCCGGCAATCCCAACGGAGCCAGCCTCGACACGGGGCCGGGGGGTGGCGCGGCGTGGCGTCGCTAAGGTGGGGAGCATCCCGCCGAGAAAGGGAAAGCCGGGGGTGAATCCGAGGAAATACACATCGTAGGACGCTGCAGAATGGAGACGAATGACGTCGTCCGGCGTCAGGCCCGTGGCATGCCCGACGTCGTCCAGATCCGGCCCGTACTCGCCGCCGTAAGCGACTGGAATGATCACTCGCCGTCGAGCAGGCGTCGGAGCCTGCTCGACGGCGAGCGCCCCCTGGACAGCAGATAGAAGATCACCATCGCTCATGATGGTGGGCTCGAAAGCGATCATAAGCGATCGGTAACTCGGCACAAGATCCACGATGCCGGGCAGTGATCGCGCCCTCAACGTATGAAAAAGGTCGAGAACGCGCCGGTTGATGACCGTATCGATACGGTCTGCAAAATTGACATAGAGCGTTTCGCCGCCAGCAAAGACCAACGCGGGCTCTGGCTCTGTCGCCATGCGCGCCGACCTCAGGATGTGAACCATGATCCGACAGGTTGCACACGAATCCCATTGTCTTCCAGCGCCGACCGTAATCGCTGCAGCAGCACGACGGCGTCGGGCGTATCGCCGTGGACGCAGATGGTTTCCCCGCTCATCGGGATATCTTCGCCCGTAATCGCCGTCACGACACCCATGCGGATCATACGGATAGTCCGCCCGATCACCTGTTGTACGTCGCTGATCACGGCGCCTGGCTTGGACCGGGCGACGAGGCTGCCGTCTGCTTCGACGGCGCGATCCGCGAAGATCTCGCGCACCACGCGGAGGTTGTGCTCTCGTGCTGTCCTCTCAAATGCGGAATGGGGCAGGACGAACAGAAGCGTCGTCGGGTCGAAGCGGACGACGGCGTCCACGATTGCGTGGGCCACGGCCGGTTCTCGCGCCGCCATGTTATATAGGGCACCGTGCGGCTTGATATGCTGAAGGCGTACGCCTTCCGCTTGACAGAAGCCGGCCAGGGCGCCGATCTGGTAGATTATGTCGGTGACAATCTCATCATGGCTCACCCGCAATTCCCGTCGACCGAACCCAACTAGGTCGGGGAAGCCGGGGTGCGCGCCGATACCTGCCCCGTTCTCGTGCGCGAGTCGGACGCTCGCCTGCATCGTTCGCGGATCGCCGGCATGGAAGCCGCACGCTATATTGGCCGAGGACACGACTTGCAACAGACGCGCATCGTGCCCCAGCGTGTACCGTCCGAATCCCTCACCAAGATCGCTGTTTAGGTCAATGACATCGGTCATAGAGCAGTTGTATCTCCCTGGCTATGCGCCGAAGCCCGGCAGGGGAACGACGCGGTATGAATGCTCCAGGACGCGGTTACGTATCGGATCCGATAGACGAAACCGATAGGCGTCTCCATTGATCAGTGTTCCCGACAGCGTTGGCAACGACCCCGAAAATAGGACCGTTCCCTGTTCGAGCAGGTTAGTACTTTGGAGACGGTCAACCCAGCTAGTGGCGCTGTACAGCGCGGAAAGCGGCGCGTGTTGGTACACACGAAATTGCCCCTCTGTTTCGACCCAGCATGTTAACTCAAGCGCGTCCCAGTGATCACGGACCTCCTCATAGGACCACAGAGCCGGCGCAATGACATTGGGGTAGAGTTGCTTCGATTTGGCGATGTCTACGCGTTCGATCTCGCGGTCGGTATGGTCGCTCCCCACCGTGACCCATAACCGTTCGCCGTCGAACAGGAGAACGTATTCTACCTCACCTGATGTGGCGTGGTCACGCACCTCGATCGGCCCAGATGTCGTGACGAGATGGGGTGGCATGGGCATGACAATCGGGACATCGGTCGGAGCCTGCACGCCCAGTTTCGCGAGTTCATTGATGTGCTGTTGGACATCCTGACGGCTCCGACCTGCCCAGCCGCCCAGATAGAGCCGCCGGACGGGGAATACTAACCCGTCCGTACGATCCGCCTCATGTCGCGTGAACGCGAGAAGCACCTCATTCATCGCACGCTTGCAGTATCGGGAGGGATGGTGCGACCGCCGCCACGCAGCGGCGTAGCGACCGCACCATTTCGGGATACCTGTCCTCCTCCTAGTATATAATCAGATCACTCATCGCCACCACGCGTCAACAGGACGACACTGCTGTGTCCAGACCAAACGTAACCTACGGAGGCAGCGCTCCCAATGGCGTGGCCCATACCATACCAGCGCTCATACATCGCCTGGTTTCGCTCCTCGAGGGCGTGTGCCTCCCCACACGCCCCCCTTCGCAGCCGCATCGTCAGCTCTTGCGCCAGTTGAAGAACTGGTTTGTATTCTGCGTGTACCAGGTTGCTCCTGTGACATTGGAGCGCATGGCCAGGTGGAAGCCCGGCTGAAAACCGAAGACCCACGGCGCATCGTCGACGATCAAATGCTGGATCTCATAGGTGAGCTGGCGACGCTTGTTCGGCTCGAATGTCGCGATAAGGGAATCGAGCAACGCATCTACCCGCGGGTTGGCATAATTGGACAAGTTGAAAAACGACTTGGAATCGAAATAAAGGAAGTTCGCGTACCCAGGATCGGGCACGTTGGGTTCGTCGCGATCGAGCGCAAAGGGGAAGGCCCGTTGGAGCAGCTTCTGAGTAAAGGTGGCCTCGGGTAGCTTCTCCAGCGTGACCCGCACACCAATCTTTGCTAGGTTCGTCTGATAGAGCGTGGCCAACGTCTCGTGCTCCGGAATACTTGCCTTGAAGGGTAGATTGACCGCGAAGCCGGAACCGTGGCCTGCTGCGGCAAGCAGAGCTTTGGCTTTGGCCAGGTTGTCTTGATAGGGGAACGCCTGTTGGTTGAAGTACGGCCATGTCGACGGCATACTGCTCTGGATCGGCGTCGCCGTGCCGAAATATGCCGCCTTGAGGATGTCGGCTCGTGGCAAGGCATAATTCATCGCCTGGCGCACTTTGCCGTTGTTGAATGGAGCGTCCTTCAGATTCATGAAAATGAAGTCGAGCGAGTTGCCAACCCACGACTCCACCTTGATGCCGGGAAGGTTGTGGACCGACGCCAGTTCGACAGGGAGCAGATTGAGCGCCACATCAACCGTCCCCGCACTCAACAGGGCCAAGCGGTTCGCGGATGTCGGGACTTCACGGAAAATGATCGTCTTTATCGCCGGAGTTCCGCGGTAGAATCCGGGACGCGCCTCCATGACGAGCTCCTGACCGGAGATCCGGCTCACGAGCTTGTAGGGGCCAAATCCCGCCGTGTGCTGCGCCAGCCACCGCGTGGCCCACGGATCGTCATGGGGGGCGTGTTTCTTCGCCTCCGTCGAGTCGTAGAGCGACATGTACGGTTGCGGCTGTATGGGTATGAGCATCTCGTTGGGCTGATCAGGAGTCAACTCCACCGTATAGCGCCCGGTCACCTTCCAGTCCTTAGGGTGGCGTAGGAACATCGTATTGAGGAAAAAGGTACCCGTAGACTTGAGATAGAAGGCGCGGTCATACGTCCACTTGAAGTCAGCGGCCGTCAACTCGTGTCCATATTCGCTCATCACGCCGGGCCGCAGATGAATGGTCAGCGTGCGTTTGTCGGACGAATACTCCCAAGATTTGGCCAGACGATGTTCCATCGGCGCGTTGAAGTCCAGGGTATAGCTCCCGTCCGGGCGCCGCACCTGATGCCATTCAACCAGTTCCTCCATCGTGTTCTGGAGCACATCGAAGGCCTGGATCTCGAACGTGTATTCACGGTCAAGATTGGTGGGAACCTCCGGGACCGCCACGATCAAGGTCCCCGAGCCTGCTGCCTCCCGATGCGCTAGCCCCATCGCCTCGACAGCGTATGCATGCAGCCCAAGGTCGGCCACGGCGATACCGCCCGCAGCTAGGGCGCTACGGCGCAGTATCTCCGCGCGCGAGATATCGGTCGGACGGTCGCTACGATCGCGTGTCATATGCTATCTCCTCTTCATGACGACAAATAGTCCTGGTGTGAACAGCATGCTTGGGTAAGCGCCGAACCCGCAGCGCTTCCTACATGGTTTCTCAGGTGCCACCTCCTTCCTCCTAAAGCGGGACATAGAGCGAAACGATTGGACACCCTATCCGGTGTCGCGCTTAGGAACAGTCAACAAACAATACGGTCAAATGTACATCCTTTTCGAGTGTGGATTGGGCTAAAAAATGGATACTTTATTCTTTGACGGATCTTTAGTGCTTCGTTCCTCAATACGACCATCAATAACGATCACCAGGGCCTTCAGGTAGCAGCGCCACATGTTTACGCTGCCTCCACCTCATGGGCTGCACCCTTTATACACACCCTTATTAAGGAATAGAGCATTAGCACTACTTTGGCGACTTCCCAAATAGCTATACATATTGACCAATTAGCATCCTGTCTGACGCTGTTTGCGTGACTCACAGAGCGTCGTCATCAGTTACTATGTCCAGGCATCGAGCTGCGAAAACGGCATCACGCCAAAGTAGTGTTAGCTGTCGGTGTTAAGGTGCTCTAGAGTGGAATGGGCTGAGAGTGTGAGCGGGCGTGGCCGATGGATAGATAGGATGATGCGATCATCAACCTCCATAGCCTCCCGCAGAACAGTTGGCCTGCTATTGGCAAGCAAGCGTAGTGATGCCACATCGGCTGCCAAGTGGGCGCGCGCGCAGAGATGGTGGTAGGTGCCCTGAGCTGTTTCGTCGGCCACTTCGGTAATCCAGCTCAACGCCGTCACGGCAGGGAATTGATCCGCGAAGCCATTCATCCAGGTGTCCCAGTAGTGCGTGGGATCGGGAGTGATCGCCTCGGTGTGGACGAGCACGTCTTCATGGTAGTGCGCGGGGAACTGCGCGGGCATCCACTGGTGCGCATATTTCTTGAAGCGGTCGGCCCACACACGGTTCAAGCCGTGGATCTCGTCGTCGCGGTTCAACTCATCGATGACGGTCTGCCGCAGGGCAAACGCCAATTGCTGGCGACCTTCAAAGCCGGATCCTTGCACGTACGGCAGATACAGATAGATGAGGCCGCGGGGGATCCAATCGCTGGTGAACCACGCGTTGGCGTAGCCGCAAAACGGTTGCACCCACTCGTGCGACGGGAATCCATGGTCGTCCGTCACAATATCAGGAAGCCACAGACGATACACCCGCGGTAACACGCGCGCCTCTGGGAAGCGTGTCTCTGGATTATCATACTCGGAGCGAAACTCCAGGCCGCGCGCGTTATAGCGCCCGGCATGAAGCATCCAGTGGGGGTGCTCGCGCTGTAACTCTTCGTGCAGCACCGCCCCGTCGACGTTCTCGAAGGGCACGACGACGAGATTCACGCGCTGGATATATGCGCGCACATCCGGATCGGTAGCACAAAGATCTAGCAGGCGTAGGACTGCGCTGGTCCCCGATGTTTCATTGGCATGATGCCGCGTGTTGATCAACAGGGTTGACTTGAACGTGGTCGCTTTGGCTTGCGACCACAAGCGCCCAGGTAACGGCGCCATCGCTTCTGCCACAAAGGAGCGGCGGCCTTGCAAGCTTGAGCCTGCTTGCCACACTCGGATCTCGGGGTAGGCCGCCAGCTGTCGCAGCAATTCGTTGTTCTTTTCGTAGCCAATCACCCCGTCCCAGGGGATCCGTGTCGGCGCGGTCGGGCCCGCCGCTGCCCCGATTGTCAAATCGCTCTCGGGCATGGGTCCGAGGACACGGCTCTGGCTGTTCTCCGCACCGACAATGGTGACGATAAGATGTTCCACGCCCGGTCGCGTCGGTGTAGCAGCGTAAAATCCCCGCTCGTGGAGTGCAACGAGGCCGCCGAGACGCCCCGTTAGGACGTTGCATTGGGGCTCGTCGACGCCGACGATGGCGACTTCGGCATCTGTCACGCACATCCCGCTGGGAGTGACCACAGCAACCCGGGTACAGGGCGTCGGGCAGGCTAGCGGCGCGATAGGTACAGATCCTTGCGCTACCGAGCCATCCGCCATCACCGCGCGCCACTGTACGATTGGTTCCGGCGCCCGCAGATCCTCCAGGCGCAGGTGCGCTTCGGGCTGCGCCGCGAGCACCTGATGGATCAGCGGGACGATGAGGCCGGGTGCCGTGCGCGGGCTAGAGCGAGGGGTCGCCTGCACATCGTCGACACGCGCCATCCACGGCGGTTCATACGGCCTCTGACCTGCGATATCCGCCTCGCATGTGAGCCGAACCGCGCTGCAGTAGTCGAGTGTGACGAAGTACAGATCCTCATGCAAGCTTTCGAGAGGGCTGAGGCGCTCCTCGCGCAGATCGAGCGCGCGGTCCTCTTCGCTAATCGACAGATCAATCCGCAAGTTATCGAAGAACGGCCCTGCGGCGGACGCCTGGCCCGCCAACAAGCGGCAGATCCGGGCGCCGACTAACGGGAGGACGGTCCCCTGATAATAGTCCCAAAATCGGTCTCGATCGGTCGGAATGCGCTCGTCGAGCACGGACACACCGTCCGCGCTCACGCTCAACCAGCCGGTACCTGGATGCACGAGGCCCCAGTGTGGGTATCCCAGCAGATATGGCCGCTCGGTGTAGCGCGCGTCGAACACGTCGTGGAAGACCACTTGGCCTCCGGCGTTCCAGACAAGCACTTCATAGGTCGACGCTAGATCGGAGCGCAACTCGAACTGGATGGCCGCTACGTCCATACCTAACTCTCGTGCCAGCAACTCGTCAACCGGATACAACTCCTGGATCCATCGGGTGGGCAGTTCCAGCCAGCCCTGATGAGAAGGCGGTTCAAAACGCTGGCAGAAGATACTGACGCGCGCGATATCGTCGCGGTCCCGCAAACGCGGCAACACCTCCTCGATCAACCAGCCGCTGCCCTGCTTGTATGCGGAGCGCACGGCAACGTCACAGCGGTCTTGTGGGATACCCTCTTGCGTCACGGCATCCAGAATTGCGCGAGCGAGCGAGCGTCGGAGTTCTAGCGGTTCACTGATACGTACGTCGATGCTGATGCTAACGTTCTGCTGCGCCGTTGACCGCGACTGCACAAGGGGCAGGAGCGTCGTATGAATGAGATCCGTGACGCGGTCGCCTTCCCATTGGGCCCGCCAGCGCAAATCAAACACCGGTTCCCGATCCATCCTGTCCTGGACGCGTACCACCGTATCCCGCATACTGGTGGCGGATGCAATGTGATCGCGCAGGCAGGCGTCAAGTCCCTGGAGTGGATGGGCCACGAAAGCATCAACCTCGACCGATTGAGCCCCCTCCCGGTCGAGTCGCGTGACGATATCCTCCAAAATGCATAGAGCGGCTGCGGCCTCTCCAGCTGCACTGTTCCCCATAAGCGTCTCACGTACATCGGCCTCGATATCGGCCAATGCGGGCGCTCCCCGCTCCGCCGTCTGTATATAAGGCGCGCGCTCCGCGAGGTAGCCAAGCGCTGCCTCGACGCCGCGGGAGTCGGCTCCTGTGACAAGGAGGTGCGGGCGCCGGGCGGAATCTTCTCCAGTGACGATGGCGCCGCAGCCAGTGGGCATGTCTGCGAGCGCGCGTGCGGCTGCGGACGATCTACCGGGCCACGATTGACGCTGAACGGCAACGGCATCGCCGATCAGGATCTGCGTCTCTCTAGCGCCTACATCGACTTCCGCATGTTGCACAACCGCCAGAGGCAGCTCCAAGCCAAGCGTCTCCAGTCCGAGCCGCGCGGCCAGTGCGCACGCGGCAACGGCTTCGCGCGCGGATGATGACGGCGAGAGGACAATGCGCGTGGATAGATGATTCGGCTGCATGTCGCCTCGCGTGTCGACGAACAGGCCACCCTGCGGTCGAAATAGCCCCGACAGCGAGAAAGAGGCTGGCACGGTGGGGCTGGCGGTACGCAGTTGTCGACCCCGCTCGCCGCCGTCGGATCGCAACACCGGCATGCCGCCTGTGTCCAGAATGTACTGCCGCCGCGCCCCTCCTCTGTGGAGCGTGATGGCCAGGACATGTAGTCCGGGATAATGAAAAACCTGGTCGGGTGCCCCGTCGTAGCCCAGGGAAGTGGCCAGATGATCCATCGTGTCCTCATCGTCGACCTGGATCTCCACATCGAGCCGGACGATGCCAGGGCGCGCGGCCTCGACCCGGGCTGCTACCACGCGAACGGTGTGCCCCGGCGCGCCATGCCGCGCCAGCCTGACCTCTATGTCAGCGACGATGGTGCTCAGGGTCAGGCGGTCCGGTCCTACGTCCCAGACATGGGGGAAGCGCCCGTACAGTAAAGCTGCCGCCGCCGCAAGTCCCAGATCATCTCCCCCAGCGATCAGAAGGCCTTGTGGCCGATCATCGGCCGGCGGTAGGAGCCGAATCTGCCCTTCCCCGGCACCCAGATCGTCGATAATAGGCTCATCATCGTGGCCTCCCACCTGGACGCGTGGACCAGGCCGTCCAATGATCAGTGGATGGATGCCGTCGGGCCATGATCCGTTATCATCCTCCACAGCGGCGATCGGCAGCGTCAAGGACATGGTTTCGAAGCCAAGCCGCGCGGCTATATTGACGGCGGCTTCCTGCTCCGCTATGGCTGCATCGGTCCGTAGGCAAATCCGGGCACGGACGGCGTCAATACAGCCGTCGCCGTTGTCGTCGGAGAACAGTCCATGCGCCGTGTACAGAGTGGCCAGGTCCATAGCATCGTCTTCCTTCATCCGACATAGGATATCCAGCGGCACCGCGATATAACCCCGTGACTTCGAGGCCATACCTCGGCGGCGGGGAGGTATGGGCTGGTCGTTGCGCGACGCGAATATACTCAAGATATATTAGATCGGATTGCGCTGTCAAGTACGTGACGCGGGCGGCCAGAGTAATCGCATAGCGCCCTCTTCTTCGACGCTTGTTCAGTGTCACGCACGCACGCTTGTTCAGTGTCATGCACGCACGCTTGTTCAGTGTCACGCACGCACGCTCATACGGCCACCTCATTCGGTGGCCGCACGCAAGGGCGACGCCGACGATTTGTCGGTAAGCGTAGCCGCTGCTTCCCAAGTGCGCCACGGATGGAACTGCTGGCACAAAACGACTCCAGCACGACAGTCGTAAATACGATATATTCTCCATGTATGAGCTGTGGCGCTATGAGCCGGAGTATCCCAGCCTCTCTGAGATGCGTGACTCCGTTGGTAGGGATAGCTGGGTGACGATGATGATGTCGAAGGAGACGCACTTGATGGTTGTTGCACGTTCCATGACTGTACAACCCGACGTTGAGGTTCAGGGACGTAAAATCAAAGAGAGCGACAGAGCGTACGAGACAGTCAAGCAGTTGATCGTCAGCTTGCAATTAGCTCCCGGGACGGTCATCGAGGAGGCGGAATTGCGCCTGCGGGTGGGCATTGGGCGGACGCCGCTGCGCGAGGCGCTGTACCGCTTGGTCGATCACGGCCTGGTCGTTGTCGCGCCGCGTCGCGGGTTTTTCGTGGCTGATATATCAGCGGCCGGCCTCCAAGAATTGAGCGACTTGCGCCTCGTCCTTGAGAGCATGGCGGTTCGCCTCGCGACGGAGCGCTCCAGTCCCTCAATCGTACCGCAACTTCGCGCAGTCCTGCTCAACACTGATCTGTCCATCGCGGCGCACGATCTGAACCAATTAATCGAGATCGATCTGTCCTTTCATCGCCTGCTTGCACATGCTGCGGGCAACCAGTACCTGGAGGAAACGCTTGATCGCCTGTATGCGATGATGCTTCGTTTCTGGTATCTCTCTTTCGAGCGGGCCGGACAACTGCCCGATGTCATGCATGAACATGCCAACATCGTGAACGCTATCGAGCACCGCGATAGCCTGGGCGCCGAAGCCGCAATGCGGTTTCATGTCCTCGAGTTTCGCAATAAGGTTCAAGCGATTTTGTCCCAGTCGCCCAGGGTCATTTAGTTCTCGGGGGAGTGGTGATGAGGGCCAGAGCAGCCCTGGGCTGGGCGGCGTAGTGGCGGCCGGCAGCGGCGATGTTGGTGGCGCCTGCCGCGCGCAGGAGGCCAAGGGTCGTGTTGCGCAGCGCCGCCATGACCTGGGGGATGGCCCCGCAGCGGACCTGGGACCGATCTTCATCGAAGGTCACGTCACGGACCCAGTGGGTGCGGTTCTCGATGTGCCAATGGGCGCGTAGGAGGTGGAGCACCTCGCGTGCCCGCGCCCGCTCAGGGGCGAGGCTGGTCACGCCGTAGACCCGCTCGTGGCGTGTCTTGCCCGTCTTCTTGAGGGTGACGTGGCGCTCGACGACGAAGACCTGGCGTGCCCCCGGCCAGGCGCAGTCTCCGGGGAGCAGCGCGCGCAGTGTCAGACGACGCCGCTCGATGCGCCCGTGGCCCAGGTCGAGGGTCTGCGTGGTCTGGGGCGGCGCGGCCAGGTGCGGCGGGGTCGACAAGACCGCTGCGATGGTGTCACGCAGGCGCGGCTGGTTGTCCTTGGCCACCATCACATAGTCTCCCCCGCCGTCCAGGACGGTCGCGGCCACGGCGCGCTGCGTCAGCAGCGCGTCCACCGTCACGACGCGGCCCTCCAGTACGACCCCACGCAGCACCTCCGGGAGCACCGGGATCTCGTTGGTCTTGTCGTCCACGGGCTCCTGGGCCACGGTCAGGCCCAGACGCTGGCTCACCACCGAGAGCAGGTGCGCGCCGGGCGCTCCCTGCTTGCGGCTGCCCCGCAGCGCCTTCCCGTCGCACGCCAACCCCTCCATCGCCCCCTCCGCCGCCGGCGTCGCGGCCAGGATGCCCTCCGCCCAGCGCCCCAGGGCCTCCTCCAAGGCCACGGGGTCCAGGGCGCGGAAGAGCAGGTGCAACGTCGCCGCGCACGGTGTGCGCGTCCCCGCGAAGCCGAGCGCCTCTACCAACGCAGCTCCATAATTGTGCCCCCACTCGGCGATGGCCCCGTAGCTGCGGTACCCACACAGCATCGCCACGCACGCCAGCGCCAGCACCGCCGTCAACGGATATCGCTTCCCGCGTGCTTGCCGCGGATCGGGGATCTCTGCTAAAACCTCTATGAGCGGACGACACAGCTGGTCCATCGGACACCTCCTGTACTTGTTGTTGCACACACACGCACATGAGGATAGCCTACGTCATCCGCTCCTTTTTGTCCCCTCTCCGAAAACTAAATGGCCCTGGAAAGACGATGGCCGATCGGCCATCGTTTCTCCCAATGTGATATACTATCTCCTTATATTATGTCACGTTAGGCGCCATAGCGCAACCTGATTGGGCGCAACGTCAGGCGACCGCGCGGCCGAAGGATCGCGCCGCTATCACCACCGCCACCACCGCGAGGACGGCCAGGATCACCACGCCCTTGACCACGCTCGGATCCCCCAGGTGATTGTTGAAGAGCGATCGCGCCGCGTCGACGGCGTAGGCCAGCGGATTGATCGAGGCGATCCCACGGAGCCAGCCAGGGGCCAGGCTGAGCGGCAGCAGCACGCCCGAGAGCAGCAGCAGCGGCAGCGTCGCCGTAAAGAGCAGCGGGGCGAAGGCGTCCTCGCTTTTGAGCCACAACGCCAGCGCATATGAGATCGAGGCCATGAGCAGCCCGATCAAGGCGATGAGCCCCAGCATGATCAGCACACCAAGCGGGTGGATGTGCAGCCCGAAGGGCAGCGCGACCAGGATGAGCAGCAAAGACTGGATGAGCAGGGTGAGCATGTCGCGCAGCGCGCGGCCGAGCAGCAATGAGAGCCGGCTCACCGGGGTGACCCGCAGCCGCTCGACCACGCCGAAGCGCAATTCGGCGATCAGGCTGAAGCCTACGCCTGAGGCGCCGAAAAGCCCAAGCTGGATCAGCAGCCCCGGCACGAAGACGTTGTACGCGCCGCCAGGCGGGAAGCCGGGCATGGCGGCGATCGACTTGAGCAGCGGCGCGAACAGCAGCAGGTAGAGCAACGGCTGCACCACCCCGATCACCACCCACGCCGGGTTGCGCAGGAACAAGCCAAGGTAGCGCAGGAACACGAGCCAGGTATCGCGAAGTGTCTTCATCGTCCATTCTCCTTTTATCGCGGCAATGAGATTACGCCGCCGTCTCACGCAGTGAGCGGCCGGTCTGGCGCAGGAACACGTCGTCGAGACTGGGGCGGGTTAACGCGATGGTCTGCAGTTCCAGGCCGGCGCCGTCCAGGTGGCGTAGGATGGCCGGCATGGCCGTTTCACCACGCTCCACGTAGAGCCGGATCACGTCGTCGTCACGTTCGGCCTCCCGCACGAAGGGCAGGCCCTGTAGGAGGTCCAGGGCCGCCTGCTGGTCACCGATAACCCCTAGTGTGACGACATCGCCGGCGATTTGCCGCTTGAGTTGTTCGGGCGTCCCCTCGACCACGATGCGCCCCTGGTCGATGATAGCCAGGCGATCACACAGAGCGTCCGCCTCCTCCAGGTAGTGCGTGGTCAGGAAAACGGTCATGCCGCCGTCGCGTAGCCGGCGGATCTCGTCCCACAGGCGGGCGCGGCTCTGCGGGTCGAGGCCAGTGGTGGGCTCATCCAGGAACAGCAGTTGGGGCTGGTGGATCAGGCCCAGTCCAATGTCGAGGCGGCGGCGTTGGCCGCCGGAGTAGGTCTCCGTGGGCCGATCGGCGGCGGCTTCGAGTTCTAGTGTGGCGAGGAGTTCGGCGGCGCGGTGGCGCGCCGCCGTCGCCCCCAACCCGTAGAGACGCGCCTGAAACACGAGCTCGGCGCGGCCGGTGACTTTGGGATCGGTCCCGCCGCGCTGGCCGACGTAGCCGATGCGCGCGCGCACTTCTCCCGGCTCGCGGCGCAGGTCGCGGCCGGCGATCGTGGCGTCGCCGCCACTGGGCGGCAGCAGCGTCGCCAGCATACGCAACGTGGTCGTCTTGCCGGCGCCATTGGGACCCAGGAAGCCGAAGATTTCGCCGGCCACGACGCAGAGGTCGACCCCGGCGACCGCCTCGACGACGCTGCGGCGGGTCTTGAACGTGCGGCGCAGGCCACGGGTCTCGATGATACGCTCCTCCCCTTGCGGGAGAGACTGCTGAATGGTCATGGCTGGACGCTCCTTTCTTAGGTCATGTAGCGGCTATCTTTGCATCGGCGGCGCCAGCAGTGGGCGGCGCTGTTTCTATGGACACGGTCGGCGCTTCGTCGTCCTGACGCCCCCAATCCGCCCAGACATACCAGGCGAGACGGCCAGACCGGATGTCCGCTATCACCGCGCGGACCCACGCCAACTCGGCCTGCCGCATCGCGCGCATATATTCCTGCTCTATGAGGTAGAGGCGCGGTAAGTGAAACTCCTCCTGCAACGAGCGCAACGCCGTGTCAAGGCCCGCGATCGCGCTCTCCAACGCGACCACGCGCCTTTGCAAGGTAGAGACGGCCTCCTTGGGCGGCAGATAGGCCAGGAAGTTGACCGCGACCATGAATAGCGGGTACTCGGCCACCGGCGTGGAAAGCAACTCGTTCAGCCACGTCTGAAACTCCTCACGCCCCTCGTCCGTAATGCGATAGACGGTGCGCTCGGGGCGCTTGCCCTCGCGGCTGATTTCCAACGGCTCGACCAAACCGGCGCGCGCCAGGCGATCGACAGCGTCGTAGAAACCCCGCGTCTTGCCCACCGCGAAGTCCTTGTGACGCTCGCGCATGAGGCGCTGCATCTCATAGGGATGCCGGGGCTGCTCGATCAGCAGAGCCAGCACCGTCAAAGCCAGCGGGTTGGGCGAGGAACGATGCTTAGGCGCATTACCTATATTGTTTTCTCCACTATTGTTAACAACACTATAAAGCATTCCACTAGTGGCTGTCAAGCGCCCAACCCACCTAGGAATATATTGCTATCCCAAAAAATGTTGCATTTCTAAAAATATTCGAGTATACTATGGCTATTGAAGAGAAGGAGATGACGTTATGCCCGTTATGACACAACGCGACACGGCGGTCGATACCGCCCTCCAGGCGCAGCGCGCGCTCATGGAGGCGATCCACGCGACGGCCGATCCCGCCTGGCTGCATCTGGACCTGACTATGGGCCAACTCAAGGCGCTGTTCGCGCTGACGGATGCGGCCCTGACCGTGGGCCAGGTGGCCGACCTCATGGGCCTGAGTAAACCGACCGCGAGCCTCTTGGTCGACCGCCTCGTCCACCTCGGCCTCGTCGAGCGTACAGAGGACCCGCAGGACCGCCGGCGCACCCGCGTCCGCCTCACTGCCGCGGGCCGCGACCGCGCCACGCGACTCCGTGAGGGCGGCGAGGAGCGCTGGCGCTCCTTGTTGGGCCAACTTAGCGCCGACGACCTTGCCGCCTGGACCCAGGGCGTGCAGGCGCTCGCCCGCGTCGCCGCATCAGCAGCCGCTCCACTCAACGCCACCGCCTAAACCGCGGCAATGCCCGCATCGACGATGCCTATATTGACAAAGGAGATAGAGAGTCCTATGACCGCCGCATCATCCCCCGCCGGCGCCCGAACCGGGCCGCCGGCCACCACCGCCGAACCGCAGAGTCTGAGCGCGACCATGAGCCGCCAGCGCGTCCTCCTGGTCCTCGTCAGCGTCATTCTGGGCATGCTGCTCGCGTCGATCGACCAGACCATCGTCGGCACGGCCATGCCCCGTATCATCGCCGAACTCAACGGCCTGGACCACTACGCCTGGGTCGCCACCTCCTACCTGCTCGCCTCGACCGTGGCCGTGCCCATCTGGGGCAAACTCTCGGACATCTACGGCCGCAAAATCTTCTTCATCGGCGGCATGGTCATCTTCCTGCTGGGCTCAGCGCTCTCCGGGACCAGTCAGAGCATGACCCAGTTGATCTTCTTCCGCGCCCTCCAGGGCCTCGGCGGCGGCGCCATGATGCCGATCGCCATGGCCCTCATCGGCGACCTCTTCCCGCCCGCCGAACGCGGCAAGTGGCAAGGCGTGCTGATGGCCGTCTTCGGCCTCTCCTCGATCATCGGACCGACCGCCGGTGGCTGGATCACCGACAACTGGGGTTGGCGCTGGACCTTCTACGTCAACATGCCCGTCGGCGCCGTCGCCCTCGTGGTGGCGCTCCTGGTGCTCCCCGCGGCCGGCGCTCGCCGGAAGCATCAGATCGACTATTGGGGCTCCGCCGCGCTCATCGCCGGCGCGGTCCCACTCCTGCTGGCCTTCTCCTGGGCCGGCACGCAGTACGCCTGGGGCTCGACGCAGGTCATTGGCCTGCTGGCCGTAGCCGTGGTCATGCTCGCCGCCTTCGTCATGATCGAGATGCGGGCGCCCGAGCCGATCATCACCCCCGCCCTGTTCAAGAACCGCACGTTTAGCATCTCCGTGCTGGCCACGTTCCTGACCGCGGCCGGGATGTTCGGCGCCATCATCTATCTGCCACTCTTCGTGCAGGGCGTGCTGGGCAACTCGGCGACCAGCTCGGGGGCGGTGACGACGCCGATGATGATCGGCTTCATCGTCAGCAGCATCGCGGGGGGACAGATCCTCTCGCGCACGGGGCGGTACAAATTTCTGGCCATCGGCGGGTTCGCCGTGGCCGCGCTGGGCCTCTTCCTGCTCTCGCGCATGGGGATCAGCACGAGCAACGGTGTGGTGATCCGCAACATGATCATCATGGGGCTGGGCATCGGCGTCTCGATGAGCCTATTCACCATCATCGTGCAGAACGCGTTTCCCTTCAGCTATCTTGGGCAGGTGACGGCCAGCCTGACCTTCTTCCGCTCAATGGGCAGCACGATCGGCATCGCCGTCTTCGGCTCCGTCATGACCAATCAGTTCCAGCGCGCCCTCGCGCACAATCTCTCGCCCGCGCTCACGCGCGCCATCCCCGCGCGCCAACTCGCCGCGTTCCAGAACCCGCAGCTGTTGCTGGCGCCGGGGGCGGCCGGACACATTCAGCAGGCGTTCGCGCGGCTCGGGCCACAGGGGCTCACCCTGTTCCGGCAGCTAATGCAGGCGATCCGCGTGAGCCTGACCAGCGCCATCACCGACCTGTTCTTCGTGGGCGGCTGCGCCATGGTCCTGGCGCTGATCGCCGTGCTCTTCCTGCCCGAGCTCCCGCTGCGCACCCGCAACCAGGCGCCTGGGGTCGAGGGCGCGGTCGAGGACGCAGCCGAATCGCTGCCGCTGGCTCCGGACCGCGCGGAGACCCCCGCGTTGGTCGGACAGGGCGCGCGAGGATGAGGTGCCAGTCCGCCTGAGAATCACCCTTTGTCCAGCACGATGATACCGCGTTCGACAGCCACACGGAACGCCTCGGAGCGCGAGTGGACGTCCAGTTTGGCCATGACGTTGCTGAGGTAGGTGTCCACCGTCGAGGACTTGATGCCGATGCGCAGGCCGATCTCCTTGTTGCGCAGGCCCTTGCTTACAAGCGTCAGCACTTCCCGCTCCCGATTGGAGAGCGTCCCCGTGGCGACGATGCCGGAGCGCGATGTGCTGGCCGCGAGTTGCGCGGTGATCTCGGCGCTGAGCGCGTGCCCCCCGCGCGCTACCTCGCGAACCGCCGCGATCAACTCCAGCGCCGGGTCGCTCTTGAGCAGATAGCCGTTGACGCCGATGGCGAAGAGGGCGCGCACGTACTGCTCGTAGTTGAAGCCGGTCAGGACCAGGATCTTGATCTCCGGCAGGTCCTGGCTCAGCGTCGAGCGACCTCAACGCCGTTCAGGTCGGGCAGGTTGATGTCGAGCAGGACCACGTCGGGGCGCAGGCGCGCGGCGAACGCCAGCGCCTCGCGTCCGCTGGCCGACTCGGCCACGACCTCGATATCCTCCGCCTCGCGCAGCAGGCTGTGCGTCCCCGCGCGCAGGGGCATATGGTCGTCGACCAGGAGCACGCGGATCATGCCGACGTCTCCACGAGTGGAAAATCGATTCGCACGGCAGTCCCCGCGCCGGGCGCGGAGGTGACGCGGAGTTGGCCGCCGGCGTGCTGGACACGCACGCGCAGGCCGGCCAATCCCAAATGCCCCGACCCTGCGAGATCCTCGAAATGGGCGGGGACGGCAATGTGGCGAGCCGTCGTGGCGCGGTTGCGGCCGTCAATGGCGATCTGGCGTTGGAGGGTGAGGGCCGTCTGCAGCGGCTCGTCGTGCAAGTCGGCGGCCAGACGCGCGCGTTCCTCCTCCTGCACGCGCTGCAAGCGTTCATTGAGCGCGTCGAGCGCGCACACCTTGCCGCGCAGGTCGTCGACGAGTTGGGCGTTGCGCACGATCGCGGCGAGGTGGCCGCTGAGCGTGGCGAGCAGGGCGCGATCCTCGTCGCGGAAGGGTTCGCCCGTGGCCTTCGGCCCGAGGCAGAGGTGGCCGGCGACCGCGTCATGGGTGCGCAGCGGGACAATCAGGACGGTGGGGTAGCCATACTCCAGGGAGACCACGCGCGGCGCGTCCCGCACCTCGCCCGCCGCAGCGACGAGGGCTGGCAGCAAAGCCGGTTGGCCGATGCCGGCGCTGCCACGGAGGCACGCGCCCTGCGCGTCATCATGGACGAGCAGCGCGGCGAAATCGAGGTTCATCAGCCGGCGGAGCGTCGCCGGGAGCCGCGTGCCCAGGGTGTCAAGGTCCCCGGCCAGGGATAGGTCGCGGCTCAAGCCCTCTAACGAGGCGCGATAGTCGTAGCTGTCCTTGAAGATAACGCGATCCAGGCGGCGCTGACCCCGGACACGCAGCACGCTAAAGGTCAGCCCGGCGAGCAGCGCGAGGGCCGCGGCGAGGATGATAGACTGCGCGGGCTCGGGCAGCGCGCCCAGGAGCCACCGGCGCGCGAACACAGCCGCTGTGAAGGGCGCGAGCAACGCCGTCCAGAGCAGGCCGTGGACGAGCCAGCGCTGGAGCAGATGCACATCCAGGGCGTTGTGACGCAGGATGGCGTAGGCGAAGGCGGACGGCAATAGCGCGAGGGCCAGGATCGCCTCCTCCGAGGAGACCAGCGGCCGTCGACCAAGAACCGTGGGCGCGAGGTACAGTGCGGCGAAGGGCAAGACAGAGGCGACGGTTCCTACACCGATGATCACCAAACCGCGACGGCCCTCGCGTTCGCGGGCGGTGACAATGGACCGGATCAGCAGCCCGACACCCATGAGCAGGTAGCTCAGTAGGACGACCATACGGATAAGGTACGCCACGGTATACAGCCTCGGCCAGCCGAGCGCGGTGACGCCAAACAGGACGCCGATGAGCGGCGGGATCAGCAACCAGACGGACAGACGAGGTGTCCCGCGTGGCGTCGGATAGGTCAGGAAAAAGCCGGCGAAGCCGGCGGCAAATAATGCGATCATCGCCCACTCGGCCACGGTCGCCGCGACGTTCTCTGCGTCGACTCCCGGCGCCAGCGCGAGGGCGAAGGCGGCGCTCGCGAAGAGCAGGTAAGTGGCGCGTCCGATGGCGCGCTGCGGCGCGCGCAGCACGCCTAGTGGGTCGCGCCGCAAACAACTGGAAGTGAAGGGGTCAATCTGAGAGGCTGGAGGGAGGAGGGAAGTAGAGACAGGTATGGCACGAGTACAGAAAGAGCCGTTGCG
>JAABUO010000677.1_pt1 | contig 57164 bp, 64 predicted proteins | sample 5559291 | NCBI WGS metagenome assembly JAABUO01 (sample SAMN10711878, study PRJNA513372) | rock metagenome | isolation source: Antarctica rocks | place: Antarctica: Victoria Land, Finger Mt sud | reverse complement strand
CTGCAAGACCGCTTCTTCGGGGGTCTGGCTGCCTAGGTCCTGTGCTTGCGTGGTCATCGGCTTGCCCTCCTGCCGCAGTCTACCACATCCGCTCTCTAAGTGGGGCTGTAGTACTTAGAGCGTGTTTTGCAATGCGTTGTAGGAGCCTGAGTGGCAAGAAGAGCAAGATAGGAGAAGTTTTTTCTGATCACTGATGGTAGATTGTATTTACGTGCTCTTTGCTCATTCACTCCAGGCGACGGAGGAAGCGGCGAAGCAGAGCAATCCGATCATCAAAGCAAAGGAGAACCCATGAACTATCCGCACATCGTCTCACGAGACGAGTGGCTCGTTGCTCGCAAAGAACTGCTCACCAAGGAAAAGGAAGCCACCCATGCGCGAGACAGGCTCAATGCTGAACGTCGGCGGTTGCCGATGGTCAAGCTCGACAAAGAGTATCTCTTCGATGGTCCAGACGGCAAGGGAAGCCTGTTCGACCTCTTCGATGGGCGCCGTCAACTGATTGTCTACCATTTCATGTTTGATCCGAGCTGGGAGGACGGTTGCCCAAGCTGCTCGTTTCTGGTTGGCAACATCCCCAGTACTCTGGACCACATTCATGCACAAGACACGTCCCTGGTCCTGGTTTCCCGTGCTCCATTGACGAAGATTGAGCCTTTCAAGAAGCGTATGAACTGGACTGTTCCCTGGTTCTCCTCGTATGGCAGCGATTTCAACTATGATTTCGATGTCACCGATGACAAGGGTGAGAAGCCCGGACTGAGTGTTTTCTTGCGTGAGGGCGAGGACCTCTTTCACACGTATTCGACGAATGGACGCGGCGTCGATATCCTCCTGGGGACGTACAACTATCTCGATCTGACCCCCCTTGGAAGGCAGGAGGCCTGGGAAGAGCGGCTCTCCGGGAGTCCTGCTCAGGGGTGATTGTGCCTGCACGACACCTCGTACGCCTAACGCGCCGCGGGTGGAAACCGTGGCGCGAGGCGAAGGTAGATATCAAGCCGGAAGGGACCTTTGAGTGAATGGACCACTCAGGTAGATCAAGTCGACAAAAGCAGAGAGGAGAGGCCATCGTCACTTCCTTCGCCCAAGTGGTAAATTGGGTGAAACATGCAAAATTTTTCAGGTGAAATTGACAAAATCAGCGCGAAGAGTCGAAATGAACCATTCGAGGATCGCGGAATCCGCTTCTAGAGAGGCATGACTAGGTTGTAAAATGTTCATTGCAGAAACAATAAAAGGAGCATTTTACACCTTACAGGCTCTAGTCGAAGTGACCATCAGAGCAAAGAGTTCAATCGAGACTCTCAACCTGGTTAGTATTGCTCAATTCGCGCCGATTTTGTCAATTTCACCTGAAAATCTGTGCTGATTTCATGCCTATTACCACCAAGGCGGGCGAGCAGTAATCGAATCATCGCCACCTCGATCAGCATTTCACTCGTCTGGACCTTCCGCTCGTAATCTTTACTTAAGCGTCGGTTCCGTGAGAGCCATCCAAACGTACGTTCGACCATCCATCGTTTCGGCTGAACACTGAAGCCACGCACGCCAGGCTCACGTTCCACCACTTCGAGGTCCCAACCACCCTCTGCTGTGCACCAATCGGATAATTCCTGCCCCCGATAAGCCCCGTCAGCCCAGATTTTTGTGAGGCGTGGCACCAACGGAGCGAGCCCTGCCAAGAGGCAACGAGCTCCTCTGGTGTCATGCACATCGGCAGGAGTGACGTAGACGGAGAGCGGTAATCCTAAGGTGTCAACTAACACATGCCGCTTGCGCCCTTTGACATGTTTGTGGGCATCAAATCCGGAAATGCAGCTAGACTCCTCGACGGTCTTCACGCTTTGGGAATCCATGATCGCTGCGCTGGGCTCTGCGTTCTTGCCCACCCGCTTACGTTCTCCTGCTCGAAGGGCGGTAAAGAGCCGATGCCAGCTCCCCTTGAGACGAAAGCGTCGGAAGTGATAGAAAACGGTCTGGAAAGCGCGGAAAGTTTAAAGGGAGATAGCGCCAAGGACACCCAGTTTTCAGAACATAAAAGATCGCATTACAGATGGCTCGCAGTGAATGGGTTCGTGGTCTGCCTCGTGAAGATTCGGAGGGGAAATGCTGTTGCAAGCACTCCCACTCAGCATCAGAGAGGTCGCTTGGATAGGTTGTACTCATACATTATAGTGTACCAAACTTTGCCTCATGTTGCATTCCCAAACAGGCTCTAAAGGCGCTTGATCTCTTCTCCCGCTTTGGCCTGGTCTCCCGGTTCACGCAAACGCCAGATGATCCACACCCCGAGGAGTCCGAACACGCATAACAACCCGTTGACAAGCAGCTCGATAGTGGTGCTCTGACCAAAGGCCTGTGGAAGGGCGAGGGTCACAAAATCGATCAGCGCATGGAATAGGATGGCCAGGGATAACCAGTGTATCTGGTGCCGACGAAAGACCTGCAACACCATGACGGAAAGTGCTACCTGCAGAGGAAAACTCCAGAGTCGCCCCCAGGCTATCAGCAAAGGGGACCAAATCGGTAGCGCATTGATGAACGCCACCTGCTGTATGACTGCCTGTCTCTAGGCGACAGGCAGGCTGTTGACATTGATGGTAGAGAAGATGGCAGCACTGAGAAGTGTGAGCACAATCTGTCCTCCACCGAGTACCACCGATTCCAGGCCCTCATGGCCCAGGCCAAACATCACCGCTTTCGACCAAGTCTTTGGCTCCCGGCGCATAAAGAGACGATATCCGACATAGCGTCCAACTTCCTCGAAAAGTCCTGCGGTCACGGCCTGGATCACCACCCAGGTCCAGGTGAATGCGATCGATGTGCTCAACAAAGGGGCCAGCACCGTACTCTGAAGCACTTCGATAAGGGGTACACGCGTCAGGGGCTGGGACACCAGCATAACGAGAGCGCCAAACCAGAAGTATTTCCAGCCTATGGCGAGTTTCTTGTGAGCAATGCCCCCTAAAATGAGGGGAAACACAACAACAAAGACGGTTGCTACGACAGCCATCACAAGCAGGGCAGGAGAGATATGCAACGTTGATGACATCTATTCCATCCTTCCTTTTCTGATGTGTGAGATGAGTAAGTGAGACAAAAAGGAGAGCTTATTTGAGCCTATCGGTCATCGTCACTGCCAGGGTTTGTAAATCATCCTTGGCGAGGTTTCATTCCTCTCACTCAGCTAACGAACTGCCATCACGACCCGGTTGTCCAGATGCTGCCAGATCACGTCAACTTCGCGAAATCCCGCGTTGCTCAACGCTGCCTGGTGAACCTCTACCAGGGTGCCAGGAGGACGCGTTTTGGTGCTGAAGCGACGCGCACGTTCCGCGAAGAACGGCTCCATCCCTGGCTCACGCCGAAGCTGATCCCACCACTGCTCCCAATCTTCCTTCTCCGCTGCGCTCGCCTGAGCAGCCCACTGCGCATGCCCGTGCTCTGTGACCGTGTTGAAGCTCGGCAGATGCGGGGCAAACCCGAAGCTATCCCCATTGAGGAAAACTCCACCAGGGCGAACGAGGACTCCTAACTGGCGATACAGCTCCACCAGCGAGCCAGCATGCAGCCAATGCAGGGCCGTTGTGGTTACGACCGCATCCACCTGCTCCTCCCCAAGTCGGCTGTGCCAGGAAGGCTCACTGATATCTGCTTCCACCCAACGCAAGCGCCCTTGCCTGTCACCCAAGACGTGCTGTCCAAGCAGCAGCAGGATGGGATCTATGTCCACAGCGACAGAGCGTGTCTGGGAGAAACGCGCTAAGAGGCGCTGGCTCATTGATCCGGGACCACAGGCCAGGTCAAGCGCGACAAAGGGTTGAGGAAGCAGGGTTTCTAACACATCGAGCATGACGGTAAAGCGTTTTTCACGATCCGGCAGGTAGGTACTCTGCTGCTGATCGTAGCGGTGCATCCAGTCCTGCCAGTCCAACTGAGGAATGTCTGTGCTCACCATTCTTCTCCTCTCTTCAAAAATGAACGCTTCGACGAACAGAAACACAGGCGAGAACTACCCTGCGTACCCTCCGACCCCATTCCAGTCAGGCCCCCTTCCTTCCTGACCCACCGTCGTCGGGTATTGGGAGTATACATTTTGCGTTTGTCGTGAGACTTGATGCGACGCTGCCTTCTTCACAAGATCCTGCTTGAGGCACCGGTTCTGTGGGGACCGAAGATGGAAGCGTTTGCCGGGCATTTGGGGAAGATGCCTATTCTGCTGCGGCGATCACGAGCTTCTTTGGCGAGGTTACGATCCTCTCGTTTGTCATCCTCCATGCCCGCCTCAGCGATGAACACAATGTACCTATTGAGTGAAAAGTATACCTGATGGGTAGCAATTTTTCCAGGCATCCTCGTGTCAAGTTCCGCCCTTCAGTGTCAATTCCCACCCTTCAGTGCAAAACTAGGTCTTGCTCACTTTAGGTAGATGCTGAGCTTCTTCAGGAAAATTGATTGTCTCTTTGAGCGCAAACTGAATCAGCCGGGAGCTTTTTGAAGGGCTTTTCCACCTAAAGTGAGCAAGACCCTGGTAATTAAGGCGCTCTTCGCCTTAATTACCATCCAACTCGACTGCTGGCAGGCCGTGTACGCCGAGAATGGTGGAGATTTCGCTGCCGTGATGGATGTCATGTTCGAGCACATGCCAGATGATCCACTGGCGCGAATGTGCGGGTCTAACTTCCCCAGCCAGACGCGCCGCATCCAACCACATCTGGGCGAATGGCTGGAGCGCAGGCTCTACATGTTTCGCGTGACGCAAACGTTCCGCCTCATCCTGAGGCGGGAAGACCTGCTCAAGGTCAGCTGGGGTCAGGCGGGCAAGCGTATTCTCGATCATCTGCCAGGTCTTCTCAAGTCCGGCAACCAGTTCTGCCGCCAAGTGGAATGGATCCACGCCCCCCTCACAGACTCCCAGATCCCATAATTCGAGGGAAGTAAGATGGGCGCTCCCCGCGCCCATCCGTGCGTGGAACCACCAGGCGCGATTTGCGACAATATGCGTCGCGTACATGCCAATCGACCAGTGCTGCGGCGTGTTGCGCAAGGCAAGCTGCTCTACTGTAAGGGGGGCGATGGCCGCGACAAGATGCTGCTGGTAGATACCCCAACCCGCGTAGAAGGGGGAGAGTGAAAGCTGATTTTCTGTCATGATGGTTATTCCTTGCTTTTTTCTTAGAGAAAAAACAGCACGATCGTATCAACGCTTCGAGGAAACGATGGGGCAGAAAGAGGGGATGGAGAGAGTAGGTCACCGCCTGCACAATGGTCGAACATGCTTTTTCGACAGGGCAAAAGACTGCATCTGCCAGGGCAATGTGGCGGATAGGGAAAATCAGCGATGCACTCGCCGGAGATCCATACCTGACACCTGTTTGCCGTGCGCTTCTCCATACCTCTCGCGCACCATCGTATGCTTGCTTTCTCATCCGCCGTCTCTTTCTGGAAAAACCAGAAAAATCGTCGCCCAATACTCACGCTACGTGGTATTTCAGGCGCAAAATGACTGAGCGCTCCTTCCCAATGGGCAGACACGAGAGCGATGGAAGCAAGAATGATGGTGTCTGTTTCACTGTTTAAACAGGAAACAGGATGGAGTTAGCGGCACACTGGCATAGATGTCAAAACCTCCTAAAAGCGAGTGAATACTCCCTTTAGCAGTATATAGGTGGAGAGATGATCCTGTCAAGAAGGGATGAGCGAATCGATCCTGGGACGCCCAGACTGGTAGAGGATAAATACGTAGGCAAATCACCCAAACAGACCAGCAAAATGCTTGCGTTTACACACCATACGACCCATATCTCGGCCAAATGACGCATATGTTGACCTACTAGTTCCCAATACTATGAGGAAATTTCACGTAGAGAGTAGTGTGAAAGGCAAAAGAACTCGCGGACAGGTTATGTGTCTCGCCGAAATGGAGGCAAGAGCCAGCTATCAAGGCGAGAAGCCGTTTCAAGCGTGTATGCGGTCATTATATTGGTCACCAATTTGGTCAGGAATTACTTCGAGGTACACTGCAGGTGTGTATATCGAGGTTTCGTCTTCGAGATCGCACGCGCCAGTTGGGCAAAGTTCCGGTCTCTCAATCGTCACGGCTTCCACAGGATGCCAGTTCCCCTGCCCTCGAAGCAGGACTCGCAGTTGCCCACGGCTTTTTTTTACCGCCATCACTTGCGCCACTCCCCAACTCACTCGGGTACACGGATGAGACGCCTGGTCCCACAATGCCGCTTTGATCTCTTCAAGATCCGTTGACTGCATCGCTATCTCCTTCTGGGTTTGGAGCGGGTGCTGTGAGGGTAAACAGACGGGCGTAGGGAGTTGGTGGATGGAAGAAGGTGAAAAGGTCAACCAGGATCTCTGTGGCGATTTCGAGCGCGCAGGCGATATGATAGACCGTCTGCGCAGGATCGTCGCTCATGATGAGCGGATAGGAGGCAAAGGCTAAACCACAGTAGGAGCACAACTCGTCCAGGCTGCACACGCCTGCCAGCATGCGATGTTCATCATTGATGATGAGCATGAAAGGTTCCTCTTTCTCACAAGTCTCACTGTCACCTACGACACGTGTAGGTGATCTGCGAGAAAAGTATACCAGCCTGCCCGACATTCTGACCCGCTCTGCCTGCCCGTTTTACCCGCAAGTGACGAGTGCAAAAATACGTACCCCCCTGATGTGCAAGTATGATCCTGACGAGTCACATCCACTCCCACAGATGCACGAACTGAGAGCTTGAGCTAGCTCCCAGTGGTGCGCCGTATGGAAAGTCCAAGGTGATTGCCCGCTGGGTCAGTGAAAACTGCCCACCAGCCAACATGCGGAATCTCCGTTTTGGGAAGCACCGTTTTCCCTCCGTGTGCCTCTATAGCGGTCAGGGTAGCGTCGATGTCGTCGGTCGTGAGATAGACCAACAACCTGTCTGGCGTGTAGGTGGGTTCTGAAGGCCCTGCAAACCCTCCGCGAAGGCCACCCTCGGACTGGAACTGGAACGTCACATAGTTGTGTTCCGAATTGGTTTCAATCTTCCAGCCAAAAACATCCTGGTAAAACGCGCCTAGTGCGCCGGGGTTGGTTGCGGGAATCTCAATATGCGAAATTGGATGGTTTGCCACGAACATGTTTCCTTTCCTAGAACTATTTGATCCACATCAGAGGCGAAAGCCGATTGCCTTCATCCTTCTTAATGAGAGAGCAAGAGTACTCTCTGCCTCTCTCACATGAGGACTACATACCAAGAGAGTATAGCGAAAGAATGGCGACACCCCTATGTCATATTTCGGTGTAGTGAGACGCAATTTCCTGAGCCGCTTGCTGAACACGTCGGCGCAATTCTTCTGGCGCAAGCACCTTCGCGTCAGTGCCAAGGCTCAACAAGATACGCACCAACCAATCGTACTCCTCTCGTCGCAAACGTACCTTGAGGACTCCTTCCCCTTCTCTCTGTTGCTGGAGGTGGGATGCTAGATGTGGTTCGTGTTCTAGTCTCAGGACGCCACGAGCCGTCAGGTGGATATGTATCTCTGGAAAGGAGGAATGGACATGGAGAATGGGGAAAGCAGGGCGTTCCAATTGTGGAGGCGACGGAGCCACTTTCACATCCAGAAAACGGTCAACACGGTATACACGCGTGGCTTTCCGCTCGTAGGAGTATGCCTCACAGTACCAGAGACCTGCTTCGGTCCGTACATGCATTGGAAGGAGTGTTTGTTGTGAGACCCCATGCTCAGAGCGATAGGTGACAGAAAGCCACTGTTGTTCGTGTGTGCTTCCCAGAAGATGGTCAAGAAACGGAGTCGGATAGGGTCGAGAGGGAACATCGAGCGAAAGTGCCTGCTGAAGCTGATTGAAATCCTCGCCTTCATATCGAGCCAGGAGGATCTGAACTTTCGCCAGTAGCGACTCGCGTTCTTGTTTGAAGGGCATCTCACTTAGTTGTGAGAGACTCGAGAGTGCCAGACGCAATAGGAGGGCTTCATGCAAAGTCAATGCAAGTGGAGGCAAGGAGTAATCTGGCGGTAAGCTATAGCCACCAGAAGCTCCCAAGTCAGCCATAATAGGGATGCCCATTTCACACAGGGCATCGATATCACGCTGAATCGTGCGTCTGGACACCTCAAAACGCTGGGCGATCTCCCAGGAGGTGCGTTTCCCGGTCTGTAAAAGCAAAAGAATAGCCGTCAGACGGTCTATACGATTCATTTTCTCTCCTCCAATCACTTCTCAGGCAGTTTCACGCTTTGCCCATCGTCGGTCTGCAAGGTATTCCTGTTCCTTTTTGCTCATTGTAGGGCACAATCCTAACAGAAGAGACGATAGTCCACGCAAGGGGAGAATGGTACGAAAAAGTGTTATGACCCTATTTAGACCAGACGTTGCAAAAACTGCACACTACTGATAGTGATCTGGCTTTGTGCCTGCTCACGCGAGATAGTCGATTGGCCGTCGCCATCCTGCTGTCCATAGTCGCCAAAGTAGCCATGTATACCACCTTGAATGACGATATAGACTGTTGTCGATGGCAATAGATGCTTTGCGGCATCGACTTTAGCAGGTGTTGCCAATCCGTCGCGCGAACCTGAAAGAGACACAACTTGTAAGTCTGTGCGCCGTGACATATCTTCACTAGGATACGCTGCAAAGAGTAGTAACCCTGTAATCTTCGTATGTGACGCTGCATAATCGCAGGCTACAACTCCGCCTAGCGAATGTCCCCCAATTGACCATATGCGAATCTCTGGATGTGCCGCGATCACGTCATCAGCACCGTTCTCTGCTAACAAGGCGATATTCAGCGGCATTTTGACGATAAAGGTAGCATAGCCATGTTCTGCTAGTGTGTGCATCGTAATGGCATAAGCAACAGGCTCGACTTTTGCGCCTGGATAGAAGATGAGTCCAACGTGTGCAGGTATACGCGGAAGAAACGTAATCACCTCGTTATTTTGAGTCACCGCTACATCAGCCGTATTATGTAAGGCAGCAACAGCATCAGGAGCCGCAGAATACGGAATCAGGTATACCGTAGTAGCAATACCTCCCAAGGTGATAAGTGCAAGTATGATCAAGAATGCTACACGCCAGAAACGCCGTTTTGTCTTGTGACGGGTTGGTTTGACTGGTTGATTTGTTGTCGTGTTCATGTGATGAATACACTCCTTTTCGGCGATAGCTACAGTATAGCAGGGTATGAGAGGATGTGAAGGAGCTTATGGTAGCATTTGGCAAGGCAAAACACGAATTACTCCAACTTTTGCGAGATAAATAATATAGTATACATGGGATAGTAGCGTATACGTTACTATCCCATGTATACTATCACTTAGATGCTATTTGCGATGACCGTTGCAACCTCAAGGGTCATAACAGTACCTGCACGAACAAGTGTTATGGATACCTTTTCAGGTGTTTCTAATTGTGTCATGACCTGACGCAACATGGCGGGAGTTGTAACAGCTTTTCCGGCGACTTCGAGTAGAATATCACCAACCAGGAGGTCACTCACTTGCCTTGCGTCTTCAATGCCAACGAGAAGTAGCCCTGCTTCGCGCTGAGTGTCCAGACCCGTGTGAATTGCTGCTGGTAATTCCACCGTTTGTACGGCTATTCCTAACTTAGTAGTACGTTTGGTAAGGCTCACTAGCCAATTTGTCACAACGTTGCTAGGAATCGAAACCGAGAGATCGCCACCAAAGATCATCGCATTGATACCTACGACGCTACCATCAGCATTGAGCAAGGGGCCACCTGAATTTCCAGGGGCCAGCAGTACATCCGATTGAATATACTGCATTGTCACGTCCTCGGCAAGTTTGGCAGTTCTAATTGCGCTGACAATGCCTGCGGTAACAATCCAGCGTTGTCCCCAGGGATGCCCAATTGCAAAAGCCCATTCGCCGATACGAAGTGCGGATGAATCGCCAATGGCGAGCGGCTTTGGCATGTCGGCAGTTGCCTTCAATAGTGCCAGATCGAGGCGAGGATTGCGATGAAGCACCTTTGCATCAAGCGTTCTACCATCAGCCAGGTACACCTGCACGCGAGCATTGTCTCTTGCAACAACATGGTTGTTCGTAATGATGTGCCCATCTGCATTCCAGATGATGCCCGTTCCCGCACCGCGTCCCTCTGTATGCACCTGGACGATACTTGTTTGAGCCGTTGTGAAAATCTCGGTTAACCCCGATGAAAAGACATCGGGCAACGGGAATGAAGATTTCGTTGTATATGTCTCTGCTTGTGTCATACTCTTCCTACCTGTGTACTACTATTGTCTCTGCCCAGCGGTGACTTGCAGTGTCTGGAAGGCGTTGCCGCGAATGACTTCTACAGGAATTGTTTTGCCTACGTAATCACCTGCAAGCACGATGTGCAGGTCCTCGGAGTCCTTAATAGCATGACCAGCAAGGGTAACGAGAATATCACCAAGCAACACACCGCCTTTTTGCGCTGGACTATTCTCCTCCACTTTTACAATCAGGAGTCCGTGTTCCTGCTCACGACCCGCACGTTGTCCTGTTGGTATGTCTACCAACTGACTGCTGATACCTAGATAGCCACGTTTGATGTAGCCCTGTTTTGCCAGTGTGTCAGCAATACCTTGAGCTATGGTCGCGGGAACAGCAAGGGCAACAACGCCATTTGCTAATCCAGTTGTCAAAATACCAACGACTGCGCCATTCAAGCCGATAAGCGCACCGCCGGAGAAACCAGGGTAGGGCGTGGCATCGGTACGAATGTAACGCTCAAGTGCTATACCTTGATTCGTGCGTAGCGGACCACCAACTGCGCTGACAATGCCAACACTTGCCATTGGACCTTCACTATTGGAGCGACCGACCGTCATAGTTAGTTGCCCGACGCGAACCTCTTCGTTGGCCCAGGTTGCAGATGTACTATTAAGGTCTTTCACGCGCAATAGTGCCAGATCGCTCGTGAGGTCACGGCCTACAAATTGAGCGGGGAGAGTACGTTTATCGTGTGTTTGTATCGTAATGTCTGCCTCACGCTCCAAAATATGGGCTGCGGTCAGTACAAGGTCATGCGCGTAAATAACTCCGCTCCCAGGTTGGCGTGGGCGACCATCAACCAATACCAGTGCTGTACTTACTCGTTCAACAGCATCAGCCATTTGATTTGAAAGTGAGCGGAGTGGGGAGGTAGTTGTATGTTCCATAGTTTCCTCTAGTTCTTTATGCGTCTCTTTGTCCATAGGGTGCATTCCCCTTTGAGGCATACTATACTCGCTCTATATTTCGACCACATCGACAATTTCACTAGTTTGTTACCTGTAAAAATGGCTAGGTCGTCTTCTCAAAGAGCTACCAGAAACAGCATTGAGAGGATACAACTACAATATTTCTTATAGTCACAGAATACAAAGAAAAGGACATAAGGAGGATTTCATGACTGAGGTAAATGACTTGAATGACCAGAATCGCCGGACCATCAATGACTGGGATCGCCAGATCATCGAAGAGTTCCGTGCCAACGGGGGCAACGTTGGGAGTCAATTCGCTGGCGTTCCCTTACTTCTGCTGACGACGACGGGAGCAAAAAGTGGTCAACAGCGTATCAGCCCGCTGGTGTATTTGTCCGAAGGCGGTCGCATCTACATTTTCGCCGGCAATAGGGGCGCGCCCACCAATCCCAATTGGTATCACAACCTGGCCGCGCATCCTGATGTAACGGTCGAACTCGGCACTGAGAAGTTCGAGGCCAGAGCCACCGTCATCAAAAGCACGGAGTGGGACCGCCTCGGTAGCATCCAGTTACAGAAGTTACCTGGTCTTGCTGAGGTTCAGGCGAAGATCACACGCAATATCCCCGTTGTTCTGCTGGAACGCAAAAAGTAAAGAGAGAGTACAATCGCGCCCTTCTCTACAAGAGAATTTTAGCAAGTGGTGCCACTGTCATTGCCCAACTACGTTGTAAGATGCCACATAAATTGTCTTTGACCTACAATTCGCGTCACATAAATTGTCTGTAGCCTAGACATCACACTGCGGAGATGATGAAACTCTTCGCTCTAGGAGCCATTCTATTGGTTCCCACCATTCTTGTCTTCGTTCACGTTGATGAAACCCTCAATTTCTCACATATATTGTGCATTTTTTACAGAATTCTCGTTCATACCTATGCGGTTTCACATCAGTCGGTTCTCAGAATTATTGTCCTCCTTAGAGGAACTGAACGTGGTGGATATTCTTATAGTCGTAGAATAAAGCCATTTTTCTTCCAAAAAAAGAGATTGCAGTTACGGCAAGGTGTAGCTCCCCTGGAGCACGTAATTCATTCCTCAACCTGTTTTTCTCTTTCCCGAGGAAGAAGTTCTTCTCTGAAGAAGGTGTTGCCATCATCCACGAGGCGGTTCTCCCTTTTATCAGTGGAGTGTATGATGTGGAAAAGAGCCATCAATTGCGTATCCAGCGAGCGAATGTAGTCTCTACCATACTGACCATTTTCTAACTCGTCAAAGAGATGAACGGGAAGATCCTGTGCTATCTCAGTACTACAGGAGCCTGCAGCCAGAGCAATAGCTGCTACCGTATCCACATCACCTGAAAATTGAATGCATGTCTTCAAGACATCGCTCATCACGCTACATCCAAGAAGGGCTGTAATCGCCGCTTGCACACTCATCCATCCCTGAGACTTTACCTTGCCCATCCAGGGAACCGCCCAGGATCCAGGTACATACTCTTCCAGAAAGCTGCCAAGGGCTTTTTTTGGGGCCCAGCTTATATCGGAGGTGTGAAGAAGCCACTCCCTTGCTTTTCCCCCCTATTCTATCACACAGTGATTTCTGCCCATGTGTACTAGTGAGATGTCCATTTTAAGAAGGAGGAAGGTACAGTCAATACTAGCACACAATATTTTACGTCATCACAGTAAGAAACACAGCAAGTCCCGTCTTTTCATAAATAAATATAAGAAAAATGGGTTGACGACAGGAGAAATGTCGTGTATACTGATCTACATAACTAATAGGTGTTAGTTATGTAGATCGTAACGATGGAACGGATGGGGAGGGGTTGAAAGAACGCAAGCCGACAAAGGATGGACGACACCATTCTGATCCGCCTGTGCCGATGAGAGGAATGCTCTCGCGGCACTTCCAACAACTAGCCGAGGACGCAAATGGTGCCGTCATGTAACCGCGCCTGTAAGCATGTGATTGTCATTGTTGTACAGCGTGTAGAAGACTGAGTGATGGAGCACAGATCGGAGATGCAGGGTCTGCAACGAGTGATAGTGGTATGGACGGAACTCTCTCAATAGAGCGGTGCTCCGTGGCAATAAAGACTATAAGAAATTTATAGGAGAGTAGGAGGAGTCAGCATTATGCAGGAGGACCAGGAAATACGGACAATCATACCGATTGCACAGGGCGAAGTCGTACACGAACATACGGTCTCACCTAGCTCTGCTGTGGATCAAGCCATTGGTGCTTGGTTACATGAAAAGCGGCATCTTTCCAACAGCGAAAAGACGTTCACCGCCTACCAGAGAACCCTTTTAGACTTTCGCGCGTTCCTGTTAGAGCAAGGACATGATCTCTTCTGGACGCCACCACCTGGACAGAGTGAGCGAGCTGTACGACAAGTGATTGCGCTTGCAGCACAGGCATTCGCGAATGCACGCTCTAAAGGAGCCAAGAGAAAGGGACCCATTCGTCCAGCAACCCAGAATCAGCGCTATGCTATCCTGAGCTCATTCTATCAGTACGCGAACAAACGAGGATTTACGGAATGTAGCAACCCGCTCGAACTGGTCGACCGCGCACATGTCAAGCCATTCGAACAAGCTATTGGCCTCGATCCCGAGGACGCAAAGGGCTTTTTAAACGAGATCGATCCCCATACGACAAGCGGATTACGCAACCTCACACTTCTCCTGGTATTAATGGTTACCGGTCGTCGAGCCAATGAGGTGGGAAGCCTCCGTTGGAAACACGTCACCATCGGCAAGAAGAAGACGATGTTACACTTCGAGCGTTGCAAGGGAGGCGAAGAGCTGTGGAGTGATTTGGATCCGACGGTGACTACAGTACTGCTGACATGGCTCCGACACGCTTATGGCGAGGACCTCGCCGTCATAGACCCGGAGGCACCGTTGTGGATAAACCTAGCAAACGACGCACATTATGGCAAACCGCTTGGATATCAAGGTATTGCGGGAGTCTGTAAGAAGTACCTAGGAACCAGCAAGGTCCACATCACACGTCATACCTTTGCACTCCTCTTACAGCAATTGGGAGCGAAGTTGACGGAGATACAGCGTCTGCTCGGTCACAAGAATGCGGCAGTGACCTCCATTTATCTGGAAGAGTTGCAGAAAGGCGACAATCCGTTTGCTTCTCAGCTAGCAGCCTTTTTAGACATTCCCAAAACGTTTTCGCGGCAAGATGCTCCATAGTGGAGGAGAGAGGGAGGCAAGATCGTATAGAAGAGATGGACCACATTGCCACCTTGTCACCATCTTCTAGCACCTCTTGCTCAGAGGCGTAAACATCGGGCAGTGTCTCGAAGAACTGGCGCATGTGAGTTGTGTAGTTCTCGGCACCGATAACCGAGCCGGTGCTACCGCCGTTCCATTCCATCTCGGAAGCAAAGAACTCGGTAGCCAAGTCTGGGTTGTGTCCGTTAAAGAAGGGGCAATGAGGTCCCGCACGATGTCAATATGTGATTGACTCATCTGTCTCTCCATTTCTCTGCGACGATGTTTGTCGTCACCTCTACTCTAAAGGTTTTAGTCGGTTCATTATTTTCCGAAAGCTTCGAAGGTGGTAGAGTTCCAAAACCGTTGAGCAAAACGGCACTTACCTTGTGCTTACCTTGTGGCTGGTGGCGCAGACCTTAACTCTATCCCATATGCATGACGAGACTAGCCTCAACGCTCACAGAAGTAGGTCTGAAACGCGTGGGCTTGTCCCATCGGTATCAAAGTCTCGCTGGGGTGAGCAAACAAGATCGCACACATCTCTATGCCGCCATCCAAGTCTATTGGGAGGACGGTGGATGGAACTATCGAGTTGCCGATGTGTTGGTGAGGTGAAGAGTCACCAGACGGAATTGCGTTCGAAGGTGGTCCATCTGCCCAAATCGCCAAAGACGACGCGGGCCGCTTCGTTCCAAGCCATAGCATCCCATCGTCGTCCTAAGACAAAGGCTGGACTGAAACCTTGCTGAGGGAATGACCCGGGCGATCATTCGCCAGCGATGATGACCTTGAGCTGGTCGAGGGACTCTCGGACGAGTCGCGACAGGTCTTGCCCGTCAGGTTCGCTGACCCAGCGGGCGAACGCTGTCTGGAACGAGATGACGCCGACTTCTGCGGCGAGGCTCGCGGCAGGATCGGTCACGCCGCGTCTGCGCAACGCATCGGCCATCGCGGAGGCCAAGAATTCACGCTTCAGCAGTTCGCGTTCTTGGAGCCCCGGGTTTGCGGCAATCACGCTCTGGCGCTGCCGGGCGAGTTCGTGGCGCTCCCGGAACAGAGGGGCGGTGGCCTCAAGGGCCGCGACGACTGCGTCGAGCGGCGCGGCGGAAGCAGGCGCGTTGGCGATAGCACTCGCGTAGATCTCGTGCAGCCTCGTCTGACCCCCGAATAAGACCTCGCGCTTGTCAGCGAAGTAGCGGAAGAACGTGCGCTCGGTGAGGCCGACCCGTTCAGCGATCTCCGCGACCGTCGTCTGCTCAAATCCACGTTCTCGGTACAGGTCCAGTGCGGCCTGCTCAAGACGGTCCCTAGCATTGGGTTCCCATCGGCTCATAATTTCAACTCGCCTTTCATAACAGTGATTGACATCACTTCCATTCTACACTATACTAATGATGACAGTGATTGACATGGAGTGGGACTCTTTGCACATCAACTCGCCCGGCTCAGCGGTGCCTATGTCGTCGGCACTGCTCGCCAGGCTCGTAATGAGGCGTTAGTACGTCAAGAAGAACACATCACAGGTCCCTTCATGTCCCTGCTACGAAGGGACATGGTTACATTCGATCATGTGCGAGAACGTGACATTTGAAACGCCCATGACCCTGACCAGAGTAGATTCACCTGTGTGAGGAATGACCCATCCTGTTCGGCGCGGATAGCTGCTGAACGAACGGCTTGAACATGTTCTCTTGAGAGAATTCAGTCTCTAAAGTGTTGCCAGCCACGGACAATTTATGTGGCACTCACGGACAATTTTTATGACATCCTACAAGTGGAGCAAAACTTAGAATTGCCATTTGTCTTAACGGCTGTTGAGCGAGCTTTGCTCAGGTAAAATTTCGCGGCTCGATCTTCTCATTTCATATCTAATACGCAACGACTCCTGCATCCCTTTCCTCCATATTCTCTCCACAGTGGGGACAGAAATGCACGCCCTTCACCTCTGGGCGTATTGCACCACACTGCGGACATGTTCTTGCTACCTCTGTTCCACAGAACCCACAATATTTCCAATAGTCAGGAACCTCCTGTTGACAGGCAGAACATCTGCTGAACCCCGCCTCAAAGGGCCGCATATCCGTCCCATCGAGGGTCGCCGTATGATCAAAGCACCCCTGTAGCAACGGCAACTGTTCGATCTGCTCACGCCGATGGACCGTCGCCATCACCGCCATCGCTGGAGACGCGTTGCTGTATCCGTTGATCTCAATCCGCAATTGATGCTGCCATGGTTCGCTCACGTCTTTCATCTCTGGTCGTGCTAACGTCTCAAGCTCGTCGAGGCACAGAAGACAGGGCGTTGCCTTATTCCCTTGTTCAAAGAAGTCATGAATCATGTGACGCCCACGTTGTGCTCTCGTCTCCTCTTCTGCCTGATGCGGTGTGCGAGGCGAACGGGTATCCCCGAAGATATCTCTAGAGTCATCACTTGATGCGTGTACCTTCTCAAAGAGGACAGGAATGGAAAGCGAGAGGAGCGGGACACCTGCTTCTCCAGCGGTTGCATGTCCAATGAGGGTTCGAGTATTGCCAGCAGGACCAACCAGGAGCAGCCCATAGAGATACGAGCGCACCTCCTGCCGAACGAGGTGTGGGTTCCTGAGAAAGTCCGTCACTTCTCCTAATTCCTGCTTCACCCCATGAAACCCCGCAATATCGGAAAAGAGACGCGTAGGGCGCTCGAAGCTGCTTAGGAGTTTGCTGGAAGCACTCTGATTGAACCGTACCATACTCCGTCGCCGAATTCGCGAAAAGATATACTGATCCATCGTGGCCGTGTAGGATGGCCCCGAGCGTTCGAGCAGAGAGGAGGGGATGCGACTGCCTGCATTCACCAGGAACAACGCAAGAAGCGGTTGAAGACGCTGATGACGTACACTCCCCAGCAACACATGCTCTGGCTGAACGCTCGAAACGTGCAGGTACGCGGCAAATGAGATCGCCCATTCCAGGCAGGCGTGGGTCTCTTTGGACAATGGGAGGTCCTTTCCGTCTCCTTTTCTCACTGTATTATGAGGGAACGCTGTTAACACCTGTGTACGCAGCACCGCTTGATTGAGTCTCAGTGCGCTGAAGGTCTCCGCGAGACGCTCATCGTCCTGGGCGAGGACTCCAAGAAAGAGGTGTTCTGGCGAGACCTCTGCTGCATCCATGCGAGTTGCCTCATCTTGCGCGGCAGAAATGATTTCAAGCAGTGCTGGCGCGAAGTGTTCTTGTTCCTGGATCGTCGTCTTAGTGATACTCACGTGTCTTTTTCCCTTCTCAATGCTCTCAATCTTCCGACCAAGGTGCTACATCACTCCTTTCCCATACAAGGAATAACTCGCAGGAACCCTCACGCTGGAGGATGTCCTGCATTACCTTTATGCTCTCCATGTGTTGACGTGATCCGTTCAAGTGTCAAGTGTGCGGGGACTGTCTGGGTGCTGATAATGGGCAACGTGACCAACAATACCCCGTTGCCATAGGAAACATTCGCATGTTCCGCATTGACAGCAACAGGTAAATCGAGTTCACGATGGTACGGTCCAACGCTCCACTCATCCAACAAAAGTTCCTTCACGTCCTTCAGCAGACCACGCAGGTCACCATGTAAAATGAGACGACCCTGTGTCGTTACCTCAACGACGATATCTACGGGTTCCATGCCTGGCATAGGAGTTACAACCATCACGCGTTCAGATGTTCGATACATTTTCACCGGAATGTGTTGCTGCTTCGGGTGTTCGTGCATAGATATTCCCTTTCTATTCCTTCACTCATTACCTATGCGGCAAGAAGGAGGTTTCAGAGGAATTATCACATAAAGAAGTCGGCAGACGCAAGCAGAACAGAGAATATTTGTTGCTGTTCATGCTTCGTTTTCAATTCGGTATTTATATGTTCCACCACTGTTGGTGCCATGATCGGGCATTCGCAAGAGCTTCGAGCGTATCTTGTGAAAGGATAGTTCGGCATCGGTCTTGCTCGGAGGACGCATCGTAGAGGTCTACAACGCCGAGATCGACACCGACGAGCGGCTCAATAGCTCCAATAGTGCAATAAGGCACATACGCAGTGCTATAGCCACCGGCTTGCAGCAACACAAGGCGTCCATCGCACACGTTGTTGGCAAGATCGAGCATGAGTTGTGACATCTGGCGGAAGCCATCCATTGTCACCATCATTTGTGCAAGGGGGTCAAGCCAGTTCGCATCCTGTCCGGCGGTAATGATAATGAGTTGTGGGCGAAATTGCAGGCCAATTGGTACAACGAGTTGCTCGAATGCTGCACGATAGCCTCTATTACCAGTCCCAGGTGGCAGAGGTATATTGACGGTATAGCCTACACCTACGCCTGTGCCAGCTTGTTCTAGCTCACCCCAAAGTTTAGGGAACCAGTTTTGCTGATGTAACGATACAAAAAGCACACCATCGTCTTGATAAAATGCATCCTGTGTACCATTACCATGATGCACGTCCCAATCAACAATCATGATACGTTCAAGTCCATACTTGTTGCGTGCATGATGAGCAGCGATGGCCGTATTGTTAAAAATACAAAAGCCCATTGCATGGTTACTCATCGCGTGGTGACAGGGTGGACGCAATAACGCATATGCATTTCGTACCTCGCCATCCATGATCGCATCGACTGCGTTCATCGCACCTCCCACAGCATAGAGCGCGGCTTCAAATGAGCCAGCACTAAGCACCGTCTCGATATCTATATCGCCCCATGCACCAGACGACGGACCACCAGAGGCGTAAGCACGTATACCTTTGATATATTCTTTAGTATGATAGACCATAAGTTCGTCTTCCGTCGCAGGACGTGCAGGAATTGGCTGCATCTGTTCAGTTAAGCCGGAGCCATCGAGAAACTCTTTGATACGACGAATAATTGTGACCGACGAGGGATGCGGCTCTGGTGAAAGCTCAAAAGAGCTATTGCGTGTCACGACCTGCGTTTCGGTTCCAGTATCGTGAGTAAGAAAATGGTCGTCATAGACGAGACCTGTGCGAAGAGAAGACATAGCTCTATGTTCCTTTTTATGAAATACATTCTTTCTGTTAAAAGAGAGACCGTTGTTTCGTCCTATTATATGACAGAGAAATTTCTGATTGCACAGCACCATAGGTCATGGTAAGATAGGTTTCGCAATGGATTCACATAGCAACAAAAGCAGTGTAGACGAGATAGATCAGCGCATTATCGAAGCGTTACAACAAGACGGTCGGCGTCCCTTTACGAAAATCGCGGCGGACATTGGCATCTCAGAGGCAAGTGTGCGTCAACGCGTAGCACATCTTATCAACACGCAGGTCATGCAGATTGTCGCGGTAACAAACCCAATCAAACTTGGCTATACGATGGCAAGTATGATCGGTATCCGTGTCTCAGGAGAGCGGCTCTTAGAGGTCGCGCAAGAAATCTCGGCCTTTGAAGAGGTGATATATCTTATTTTATGCACAGGCAGCTTTGATATGCTGGCAGAGGTAGTTTGTCAGGATAATGATCATTTTCTGCGTTTCCTTACCGAGAAGCTTTATAAGATACATGGGGTGCAGCAGGCAGAAACCTATATGTATCTACGTGTCTACAAACAGAATGATTGGGCTTTCCTTTCACAAGCTCAAGTTGTGCCATCATCAGCACAACCGCGAGCGATCCGTCATGAATCTGACACATAGCCATTTGCGCGATTTCCATGTACATACCGCCTCATACCGTGCTATAATGCACAGGTGAAAGGCCAACGATGCCCACAAACTCGATAGATAAAATTGCAGATATTCCTCCCACCCTACTCGAATATTTGCTTATGTATCCAACCGACGCACATAATGAGACATTGACCAAAGGAGATATTGGATGATAGAGACAGTTCCGTCGGGTACGGTACTTAATGGCCGCTATCGAATCGAACGGGTATTAGGCAGCGGTGGCTTTGGACATGTCTATCTCGCAATCGACCTTTCGACAAATCAGCAGTACGCCCTCAAAGAGTATCTGGTTTCTGGTCCTGGAGGTCAAGAGCAACTCATGCACGAAGCAAATGTGCTGAGCCAATTGCATCACCCTAGCCTTCCCGCTTTTCACGATGCCTTCAATGAACGTGGACATTACTATGTTATCCTCAACTATATAGAAGGCGAGGATCTGACTGATATCATACGACTGGCACATCGCAGGAACGATGTTATTCCTACCACACAAATTATGGCGTGGATGCTGACTACAAGCGATGCGGTTCTCTTCTTACATAACCGGAACCCACCTGTTATTCATCGCGATATTAAACCGGACAATATTCGTATCATGCCCAACGGCAATGCTATTCTGGTAGACCTGGGCAACGCCAAAGCGTATGCCGATGGTTCACGAACACTTATTTTCATTCGCCATCAAGGCACTCCTGGTTATGCGCCACCAGAGCAATATCCTGGTGGTAGTGGCACTGACGCACGTTCCGATGTCTACGCTCTGGGAGCGACGCTCTATTTTGCCATCGTTGCCCATGAGCCACCAAGTGTTTCCACGCGCAATCAGGCATTGCAGCAAGGACGCCCTGACCTACCTTCTTTGCAAGAACTTTTAGCCAACAACCCGCCTGAAAACAGCTCTGAAGCGAATGAAGCGAAACAGTTTCGTCTGGGTGTCTCAAAACCGGCGAAGGCAGCACCACGTCACTCGCGTCACCTCGCGCAACTAGGGAAACTTTCGCCGCTGGTTCTCAGTCAGCTTAATATCATTATCCAGCGTTCAATGGCGATGCGACCGAAAGACCGCTATCAACATGTCGCAGATTTTGCCAACGATCTCAAGCGTGTCGCGGCATCCTTGCCTGTTCCTGTGCAGCAGTCATCACAGCAGGTGCCAAAGGTGCCCAATCCTTATAGCACACAACCTGACCTACCAATGTTATACGAAGCTATACAGAATACAAATGCAGCGAACCAAAATATACAGAAGGATGCACAGAATACGTTTCATTGTCCACGCTGCAAAGCCACCATTATGCAGAATGCGCCATTTTGTCCCAATTGCGAATTACCGTTTGCACATACAACCAACAGTGGTTCCAATATACGTTCAGCAGACAACACCCCTCCTTTGACTGGCAGAAACTCGCCTCCACCGGAGCAGAGAGGATTTGCTGATCAGACGATTCCACCAGCATCACAAAACCAACTGACCCCCAGGGCATATATCCCTGCATCTACTCCGCCACCTACGCCTAATGTAGGGATAACCTCGGAGGATGTTTCTGCGTGGAATACTGTGTCAGTTACACCCCAGAAGCCTATACGCACCTCTTCTCCAGTACCCGTGCAAGCTACGCAACAGAAAAAGCAGTCTTCGGGTTTCGCTATCGGCCCCGGCCTTGTTCTCGTTGTGATTGTCATTTTAATTATTCTCATCATTATCATGGTGGTGTTGCTCATTAGCCACGCAACTCATGCAACAGGTCTACTTCCCACTCTTGCGTTTCACCTGGATAGAGCTAGCTCCCACTCTTGAAGAATGGGAACCATTGCTCATTTCAATGGCTTGTTTGATCTCTTTGCAACTCATCGTTCTCTGACCGAAAATTCAATGAGGCTGAGTTGATGCAATAGCGCATCCCCGTTGTGTTTCTCGGCCCATCTTCAAAAAGATGTCCCAGGTGTGCCCCACAGTTCTTACAGACGACCTCTATTCGGCGCATAAAAAACGAACGGTCCTCGTGTAGCTCAATATTCTGTGAATCCACCGGGCTATCGAAACTAGGCCAGCCTGTCCCCGACTCAAACTTTGTATCAGAAGAGAATAGAGGCAGTCCACACGCCACACATTCATACATTCCCTCGTCGTGGTTATTGTAGAGTGCGCCTGTGAATGCTCGCTCAGTTCCCTTTTTACGAACAACTCTGTATTGCTCCGGTGTCAGTCTTTCTTTCCAATAAGATTCTGGTTTGTTTTTTAGATCGCTCATAAATGTACCATCCTTTCATAGAGGACAACAATATGATAAAGCGGTTTGTTTCCAGGTACATACACGTTCTTTATCCATACTGGGCCAGTGGCACCAAACCCACCTCGATCAACACCATCTTGCACACTAGTCACCGCCACTCCTGGACAAGACGCATGATGGCTCCATGCGCCCATAGGAGACTCATGCAAAAAGAGCAAGATAGGAGAAGTTTTGTCCCCCTTCTGTGCTATACTGTTGCTTGTCGAGCACAGACGCGCTTCGGCCTGAACGAGTGGAGAGGTGCATGACTCACCATAAGCATGGTCTCGGTGATGACTCGGCAAAGAAAAAAGAGGTGCAAATAATGTTTCACAGTATCGTCGCAACGGTGTTGTTCGTCCGAGACCTGCCCAGATGTCTGACGTTTTATCGGGACACGCTCGGGCTTGAGGTGCAAGAGAGCGATCCCGATTCTGTCAGTTTCCAGATGGAAAACGTGTACTTTCTCCTGCTGGAAGTCTCAGCCGCCGCACGTCTGATCAGTGAGGAGGCCAATGCGCTGAAGATCGAGGGAGGGCCTCGAATGCTTCTGGCCGCTGGTGTTGAGGATGTTGACGCTGCATACGAGGTGCTTTTGGCCAAGGGAGTCACGTTTCTCAGACCCCCAACCAACCAGCCCTGGGGGCTACGCACGGCGCACTTTGCCGACCCCGAAGGCAACATCTGGGAGATCAACCGGTCCATTGCCTCTAAGTAAGAAGGGTAGACGAAGCCGTTCTGCAGGAATATTGTTAAACTGTTGATACGTTCCCCGAAAGCATGCTATGGTTAGTTATAACAGTAAAATGCATAGCAGGAGAGAATTTGTGACACAACAACAGCGCAATATTCCTTTTTTAATTGGTCCAGAAGACGCCGAATGTGCGTGTCTGCTTATTCATGGTTTTAGTGGTACGCCAACAGAAATGCGAAGTCTTGGTGATGCATTAGCCGTGCAAGGTATACGTGTCTGTGGTGTACTTGTGGCTGGTCATAGTGGCGATCCAGAGGAATTGATACTTTCTGGCCGTAAGACGTGGATTGAGTCTGTAGAGGCAGGGTTAGCACAACTGGTAGCCTACAAAACTGTTTTTGTGGCGGGACTCTCGATGGGCGGCGTGCTGGCTCTGACACTCGCAATTCGTCATCCTGAGCGGATTGCGGGGGTAGTTGCCATGTCTACACCGACGCGGCTCAATAGCAGCATACAGGTGCGACTGGTGCCGTTAGCGCGTTATTTTATCAAATGGTTTTATCCACTTAAAATGCTCAATTTTAATAATCTTAAAGTGCAATCCGAAATCCTCAAACAGGCGCAGTTACGGGACGCTACCGTTACCACCATTGACTTCGCTGATCCTCAAATTGTCAACTCTATAAAAAACCTTGTACGTATTCCTGTACCCGCTATTGCGGAATTGATTGCACTTGCAAATCACACGCGAAGACGACTTGGTAAGCTCCGTATTCCGCTACTCATCATCCAAAGTAAACGTGACCAGACCGTAAAACCGCAGAATGCTGAAGAATTGTATCGTTTGGCAACCTCTGCCCCCACGAAATCCTTGCACTGGTTAGAAACATCTGATCACGTTATCACAACGGGGCCAGAACGAGATGAGGTCTATCGTCTGGTACTGGCCTTTATTACCAATGTCACAAGTGAGCACGCTTCAGAAACTGCTCCGCCTGATGTTGTTCGGCAGGAAGCAGTGGACGAAAGCCTCCCTGATCGTTGATAAACACGATACGCGAACCCTGGAAATTCACGATCATGTCGAGCTTATGGTTGCCTAGAACATCTGCAAAGTTCAGGGTTACGGGCGTGAGATCGTCATTTGCACCATATAACTGCGGACCGAGATAGACCTTTGCATGCGTGGCATCACCACCAGGGAACTCAATTATCTCGATGCGCCGATTGAGGTTAATGGCGATAAAGTGGCTGGGCGTGCCACTCTGCTCGTTGTGTCCCACCCATTGATCCGTTTGACATGTGCGTGGGCGTCCATAGCGCATATCGTCGAGAGTCGTGGTAAACCAGCCAAACACGCCACTTAACACGGTCCAGAGAAAGAGCATCGCAAGCATGCCAATACCTAGATATAAAAGTGGGTGTGCCTGTTGCACGCCTTTATACTTGCGTAACACCAGTTTTGGACGAGGTGTTACAGGCACAGGTCCGGGAGTCATGGGCATTGGCCGAGCCATTGATGCAGGACGCTTCGCCTCGGTTGATTTCTTTGACGACTGAGGTGCTTGCGTGTCTTTGCCTGTTGCTTCGCTCTGGTCCACTCTCTGCCACTCACGAATGTCATCTTGCTCATGTTGTTTCTCTGCCAGAGGGGGGCGAGATGCGCGTTGTACCGTTGGTATTGTTGCTGTTGTGCTAATAGAATGTTTGTTTGTCGATAATTTACTATTGCCATTACCTATTGGTCTGTGTCGCAATACGCTTTTAGGTGTTATTTTTTCATCTGAAGCTTCTAATATCTGCTTTTCTACTACTGCCATTGTGAATTCTCCTCTCCTCGTGGACGAAAAACAAGTGTTTCCTCAAAAAACGTGAAGAAATAACGTCTTACAGTCGGAGGTATCCCATCTTCAACTACATTTTTATTCCTAATTTATATACATACTGTACTAAACATAACATAGTGGTAGTAGGGGCATTGTACAGAGAAGTGAGCGATTATGCAAAAGAACGCACGAAAATTAGCCTAAATGGGTGGTATGGTAGTGCTATGAATGTGTCTACATCGCGTATGGCTCAGACTTTATTGTCGGTGGAGATGTTTACGTTTTCTTGTCTGAGCAAAGTATAGCATAGACACCCGAAAGGGTCTAGGTGTCTATAAGACAGATTCCCGCGCCAAAATATTTTGGAGGTCTTTGGGAAGAGGTGCCTCGATCTCCAGCAGTCGTCCTGTGATTGGATGGTTAAATTGCAGTTGGTACGCGTGAAGAAACTGGCGATGGAGCATAAAGCCACGCGGCGCGTTGCCAGAACCATAGACGGGATCACCAACAACAGGATGCCCTATCGCTTTGAGATGCACGCGTATCTGGTGTGTGCGCCCAGTCTCTAACTGAAGAAGTAGCAGCGTATGGCGATCAAAGCGTTGCACGACGCGAAAATGTGTGCGGGCCTCGCGACTATCGCGATTCGTCACGGTCATTTGTTGGCGATTACGGGTATCGCGTCCGATGGGGGCGTCGATGCTGCCCTGATCGTGAGCAACGTTGCCTTCAACCAATGCCAAATAGCGTTTTACGATCTCATGGCGTTGCATCTGCTCCATGAGGGCAGTAAGCGTCTGGCTATTCCTGGCAATAATAATCAACCCTGATGTGTCCTTGTCAAGGCGATGCACAATACCGGGGCGTCCTTCTTCGCCCACGTCTTGTAACTCCGGGTAACGCGCTAATAATGCGTTGACAAGCGTGTCATCAAAATGTCCAGGAGCAGGATGTACAACCATCCCTGGTGCTTTGTTTAGCACAAACAGGTCGCTATCTTCATAAAGGATGTCGAGTGGAATCTGTTGTGGTGTTGCAGAAAGAGGAGTGACTATCGGCGTCGAGCGTGTGACAGTGATAGTATCGCCTTTTCGCAGTGCATAACCGGGCTTACTCGTTTTGTCATTGACGAGAATGGCCTCGCCCGTGATAAGTTGCTGAATGGCGTTGCGCGAAAGGTTGTCGAGAATAGGGGCGAGAAAGCGATCCAATCGCTGTCCAATCTGTTCATCCTGAACAGGGTATGATTGTAGTTCATCCAAGTATTGTAACTCTTTCATGTAGTTGGCTATTTGTTGCTAGCCGCTTCGTTCGTGGCGTTTTCTGTACGCTTCTCGTTTTGAGGACGATGCCCGAAGAGAATCAAGACAAACAGTAAGATTACGCCAACCGTAATGCACGCATCGGCAATATTGAAGATTGCAAAGTAAAAGTTGATCTGGGGGATACGGAAAGCGATAAAATCAACCACATAGCCCCCGTTGTGTATTCTATCGATGATGTTTCCCAGTGCGCCACCAATAATAAGGCCAAAAACCACTTTGTAGTAGAGAGGACCAGTGTTCAAGATACGAACATAAATGTACCCAACCACAATCATAGCAACTGCGATGAGTATTACCAGTACAAAGGTGTTTTGGAGCATGCTGAAAGCGGCTCCACTGTTTTGAATATATTCCAGCACAAGATATGGACCAACTAGCGAAACAGCATTGCCGCTATCAGGCGGACTTAAATGAGCTATTACTAGTGATTTTGTCCATAGGTCAAGGGCGATAACAACAATAGTTACGAGCAAGGCGAGGGCATCGTATAGACGAGCGTTTTTAGCTACTCTTGCGGTCACAAGCGTTTCTTCTCCATGTCTCCACAACAAATCGGTATTCTTCCCGTGTATGGTACACCCTTTTCGCTTTTTTGTCTATCGGCAGAGAACAGGCAAATCAGGGTCAAGAGGACTGGCTTTCCTCTTGACCCTGATTTGCCTGTTCTCTGCTGTGAAGAAGCTTGCTACTACGATACATTCGTATCAGTATTATACAACTCCTCACGACTGAGGTTGCGTTGCTCTCGTTGTTCCTCTTCCTCAACAAGGCGATCCGCCCAGGGAATAACCTCGAGTCGCCTTTCTGGAATAGGCTTGCCAGATACCACGCTTTTCCCATAGGTACCATTCTCGATACGTTTCAGTGCTGCCTTTACCTCGGTCAAGAGCGCGTTTTCGTTTACCTCGATAGATTGCTCCTTCTGCGTCTCGTCGAAATCTATGGCGGTCTCTTCAAAATCTTGAGGACCTTCACTCGCCTCTATTGGGTCCACAGGTGTTGGATGTGCCTCCGTCAGAGATGCAATATTACCCTCTAACTCTTTTTGTTTCTCCTCTAATCGCGTCTTCATTTCCTGTATGTCTATGGTCATTGTCATATCCTTTTCAAAATATTTTGTTACTATGTATACGTCTCTCTCATCTCACATGTCTCATTTTGAGGTGAAATTCATTTGTGCGACGCTGGTATGAGCTAGCAATTTCTGTGCGTTACGCCACATGAGCTTTTCTTTCACTTCTGCCGTAAAGTAGGTAAGCGACTCAAAGTCTTTGAGCCAGCGTTGCGGTGTGATAAAGGGATAGTCCGAGCCAAAGAGAAAGCGATCCTGCATGCGTGTCGCGGCTTCACGAAGCAATGTTTCGGGAATACGCTTTGGTGACCAGCCAGATAGGTCGTTATACACGTTTGTCTTATGCTGCATGCTAGCGATCATCTCTTCGTGCCAAGGCCAGGAAGGATGTGCGCCAATAATGGTAAGGTTGGGAAAGTCGGCGGCCAGTGCATCCAGGTAGATAGGGCGTGTGTGATCGAGCTTAATGCCCATACCACCAGGAGTACCTGCACCCAGACCATTTGTGCCAGTGTGAAAAAGTGCCGGTATCTGTAGCTCCTGAATTTTCTCCATCAACGGGTAATAGGTAATATCGTTCGGGTAGAACGCCTGGACGCCTGGATGGAACTTTGCGCCCGCTAGTCCTAAGTCTTTTATAGCACGCTCGATCTCTTTGACCGCTGCTTTTCCCTTATGTGGATCGACGCTGGCAAAGCCAATGAATTGTTGTGGGTAGCGTTTGACGATTTCTGCGATATAGTCATTTCCTAATGGGGGTAGGCCGGTAGCAGTTTCTGCATCCCAAGCGAGTAAGACGCCAACCATATCGAGTTCGGCATAATCGGCGGCAATTTGCTCGATATCCTTTAGCTTGACCTCGGTGCGGAAGAAGTGTTCAGCAGCCTTAGCATATGGGCCGAGTGTAACCTGCATAAACTCTGTTGTTGGCAGGTGAACATGAAAGTCGATGGCACGTGGCATGATGTTCCTCCAAGTTGGTCTTCGTCAATTACGCCTTTTTGTTTTCGACACTGCTCAGGAATGCCTGCACCGTTTGCATATAGCGTTCCGGCTCCTCGGCATGTGCAAGATGCGAACTTTGCTCAAAGACTACCCATTCTGAGCTAGCAATACCTTTATGCAATATCTCGTTGATGATCGGTGTTGACTCGTCAAAGCGACCTGATAGAATCAATGTTGGTACATGGATTTCCGCAAGACGGTCGGTGCGGTCCCAGTCCTTGATTGTGCCAACGACGTGAAATTCACTGGGACCATTCATCGTGTAGTAGACGGGTTGGCTGAGCCTATTGAAGCCGCGTTGCACAAATTCAGGCATTGGCTTGATGCGGATGACGTGACGTTCGTAGAATACTTCCATAGCTTCTTGATATTCTGGATCATTGGTTGTACCATTGGCCTCGTGTTTGAGTAGTGCCGCATTCACCTCTGGTGGTAGCTGCTCACGTAGACGGTTTGCCTCGGCAATCCACATAGGGATACTCGACGTTGTATTTGCCAGGATGAGGCTCTTTAACCCCTGTGGCTGTGTCAACGCATATTCTATTGCCAGTATCCCGCCCCATGACTGACCCAGGATATGTACATGCTCAAGGTCAAGTTCTCGTCGCACCGTCGCTAACTCTACGACGAAGCGTGGTATCTGCCAACGCGCAGTATCTTCGGGTAGATCAGAGAAGCCACAACCCAACTGATCGTAAAAAATAACACGTCGCTCCTCCGAGGCAAGGGCATCCAGGTTCTCCAGGTAATCATGTGGTACACCCGGGCCACCATGTAGACAAAGCAGAGGCACAGCTTCTTGTGCTGCACCTCCGCCAATGCTCCGATACCATACCTTATAGCCATCCTCGACAGGAACAAAACCTTCTTGAATACTCAAATGCGTGTTCGTACTCATGGTGAAATGTACTCCCTCATCAAGTAAACTATTCGTATCAGACCACCTGAGCTTGCTAGAACGAAGTTCGTTGGCAGTCTGAATAAGATGCCACAACTAGCCTACTTGATGATACCGTACTGCACCTTCATAAGCAAGATTCGCTGTACCGATTGGTTCACACGGTCCACCGTGAGTTGTCCTTGCTGGATAGCATCCTTGAAGTTTTGTATCGTTCCTGCCACTTGACTGGCTGTAAATGCACCTTCCACCATATCGTTGCCAGCAAGAATAGCTAATAGAGATGGTTTTGCAAAGTCCTTTCCTCCCACACTTCCTACATACTTTTGTACACCACCCATATATAGCCCATCGGTAATAACTACACCGTTATAGCCTAACTCTTTACGTAACACACCGTTAATGACTTTTGACGAGAATTCAGCAGGTACATTTGGATCAATAGCACTTGTGATTACATCGGTAGACATAATCATCGCTGGATGATTTTGCTGAATAAGGGTTCTGTATGGAACGAAGTCCTTACTTTCTAGCTCAGCCATGCTCTCGCTAACGGTAGGTAGTGAAGTGTGAGGATCTGTTGAGGCACCGACGAGTGAGCCTAAACCAGAGAAGTGTTTAAGGCATCCAGCGATGCCGTTATTTTGTAGACCATCAAGGAATGCCCCCGCATACGTTGCAACAGTTTTAGGGTCATCACTAAACTGTCGATTTTCTAGTAAATTACTCGTAGGTCCAACATCGACGACAGGCGCAAGGTCTACATTGATACCAACGCTTTGCATCTCTTTAGCGGTTTGTATTCCCTGAGCAGACGCAAACTTAGGGTCCCCCTGTGCGACCATATCTGCCGCTGCAGGAGAAGGTCCATAAAATGCATCTCCCAGTTTATTCACCTGTCCGCCCTCTTGATCTATGGCAATTAGTAAAGGAATTTTAGCATCGTTATTTGCCTGCATTGTAAACTGCTTGGATGCATCTGTAGTATTGCTAGGTGCCCTGAAATTTCCATTTACATATTGATATAAGTAGCCGCCAACATGTTGCTGACCGACCATGTATGGAAGTTCAGTATTGGCATAATCCGAGCCGAAGAACTCTACCATGATAAGTTGTCCTAACTTCTCGTCGAGGGTCATACCCTTCATGATTTGGTCTACTTTGGTCAGTTGGGCGCGTAACTTCTCATCGGTACTGCTACCATTGCTGTCTGACTTGGGATGAGCAGGGGAAGTACTGGCAGCACCATCCCCTGGTATTGTTCCAGAAGAGGTAGTTGTTCCAGTGGCGTCGGCACAACTTGCTAGAAAAAACAGTACACAGCAGAGTACGAGGACAAAGCGACGCGAGAAAAACATCACGTTGCGTGATGGTATATTTTGCATAAGAAAGGCTCCAATAACGAAATCGTGTCCTTAAATGTGGGAACAGCGATTTGTGTAGTCTTATATCAGGAAACGTCAGGTGAAGAGCAGAAGTAACGTCTCTATACCCTTTGGGTGTTGATATATCTTCTCTTTATCTCTTTAGGAGAAACGTTGGTTTTGCTGGGAATCTCTCTCTTGGCTTTTGTATTCTATGACTATATGAATTTTAATACAAACTACGCCTGTGGTTTCTATATAGATGGCTTGTCATGGCTAATAGTGCTATACTTTTTAATAAGCATAGCAAATATCTTTCGTTGATACCAGTAAGAGGAAGTGGAGAACGATACTCATGGCACAATTTGATGATATCGAGCTTGTAGAGCGTCTCTTTCTCAAGGGGTATCCCTTTCAAAGATATGGTCCCCAACCAAGCAATCCTGCATCATTAGCAGTAACACCGCTCCGAAAGGCACTTTCCACGTGTACTGTTGCGGTAGTAACTACGGCAGGGTTAAGTTTGCCAGATCAGCAACCATTCGATACGAACAACAAACGAGGGGATAGTTCGTTTCGCGAGTTTCCAGGCGACATCTCACCACAGGTACTAGAGATGAATCACCGTAGTTGGTCGTTTGACCAAACAGGGATATTACAAGACCGCAATCTCGTTATGCCGCTTGACCGTTTGCGTGAGATGCGTGAACGTGGCGAGATTGGAGCAATCGCACTCCATCATTATAGTTTTATGGGGTCTATAGTGGGACCGTCTAAGCTTATAAAGGAAACCGCGCCAGAGGTCGCGCGTCGTCTCGTCGCTGATAGCGTCGATGTAGCGTTGCTCACTCCTGTCTGACCCATGTGCCATCAGTCTGTAGGATTGATTCAACGTGCCATTGAATACGCAGGTATTACAACAGTCTCTATCTCGCTTCTGCGTGAAATCACGGAAAAGATACAACCGCCACGTGCTTTGTTTGTACCGTTTCCGCTAGGCTCTCCCCTAGGAGAGCCTAATAATAGCGTGTTACAAACACGTATAATAGAAGCAGCCTTCACACTCTTAACACGCAACGATATTCCAAGCTTTGAGTCTTTTGGGTTGTAGGGGACGTGATAGTGGGTAAGAAAGGGTATAAGCCGATGAGAAAACGTATACTAGTTGTTGACGATGAAGCAGACATTCAGGCAGTCATCGAGGCTTTGCTGGAAACGGAAACTTACGAGATAGACACCGCCGAGAATGGACAAATTGCCCTCGACAAATTGCAGCGTGAGCCTAAGCCAGATATCGTTCTGCTCGATTTGATGATGCCTCAAATGAGTGGCTACACTCTACTCAACGAGTTACACAGCCGAGGTCTCCACACTGACTTTTCCATTATTGTGATGAGTGCCGACTTGTTCACAAAGCAACAGATGGACCGCATGGGTGTCAAAGGTTTTATCAGCAAGCCATTTGATATCAACGACTTACAACAGATGATCGACGCCGTTTGAATACCCGACATAGAACAACTTAGTCATGGGAACTATTGTCCTCCTTTGCACGTCTCCATGAGTAACAGAGATAGCGCAACATGACGCTATCCGAAAGATGGCATTTCTTTCCTGTATTCTATGCCTATAACGGAGGAGTTGATCTATGCTACTCACTCAGCGTGCATTTACGTATGTAAAAAAACATATATTGTTTTCCACACTTCTACTCTTCACAGTATTTCTCGCCGCCTGTGGCGGCAGTTTTGGAGTATCGTCTTCATCAAATGGAGCAACCACTGCCAGTAATGCGCATTCTAGTTCGGCCCCTTCCAACACAGGTTCCTCACAGGGTAAGCGGCAAGGAAACAACAACGACATAGTAGCACAGTACCTGATTAAGACGCTCAATGTCGGTATAGGCGTTAAAGATACCACTAAAGCCGCCGATACGTTACAAAACTGGATTACGACGACTGACACCCACGCATCTTCGGCAGGTATTACCTACAACCAGATTGGCAATAATCTCTACAACGTCTCACTTACTTTCTCGGTACAATCAACTCTCTATCCACAGATCGAACGCTACCTGCGTGACTATGCCTCACAAAATAGCGGTCAACTGCTTTCGCTGAATGAGTCGGTACAGGATGTGACCAACGATTACATCGACACACAATCACGTCTCACAAACCTGCGTGGTGAACAGGCACGCTTGCTCACACTGCTCAGCCACGCGCAAGCTCTTGGTGACATCATCACAATTCAAGATAAGCTCACAGACATCGAAGGGCAAATAGAGACAATAGAAGCTCATCTCAAGCAACTCGATGGGCAAGTCTCCTACTATACCATCGTTATCAACCTGCAACCACTTGCCAATGTTCAATCTCCTACCTCGCCGCCCACAAGTTGGAATTTTGGACAGACCTTCCATGATGCATTTTCCGCCTCATTGGGCTTTGCTCAAGGTTTATTGACATTCCTGATCTGGCTCCTGGCATATAGTTTCTATATCATTCCCGTTGTCATACTGGTCTGGTTTCTCCTACGCTGGCGCAGGCGTTCGCTTGCAGTGACAAGGCCGACGCCTACAGCAACACCACCTACTGCAAGTGCATAACGGATCAATGCAACTCTACATGGCATATATTGACGCAAGGTAGTAGAGAGATCGCAACCATATTGTCTGAATCATCTCTATATCGTTACCGCTTCTTTACCATATTACATATAAGTAATCTCTATACTCGCAATACGGGTTAATCCTATTTATGTTATCTATATAGTAAAGGAGATTTCATATCATGAAAGCACTCACACGCATGCGTTTGCCACTCGGCATCCTTGCACTGGCACTTATTGCAACGATTGCAATTACGTTTGTCCTATCTACACATGCCATATCTCATGCTGCGTCCTCACCCAACAAGGGTAGCAGAACCTACACGTACAAAACACATGTCACGGGAGACGCAGATTCAGGTACCTGCGGCATCAACTGGGCAACTGATAGCTTTGACCGAAACTTTAGCATCAACACAAGTAACACATCCATCTTCCAGGTTGTCTTCAAGAACGGTAGTTCGTCACTACGGCTGGTCCTAGCCCAAACGCCTGTGCAAATAATGGCACCAGCAATGGCAACACGGTTGGCTCTGGCATAACAGGAACATTAACCGGAAGTTATACCAATGTCGCAGTGTCTGGTGGTACCTTCAACCCACAGGCAACCTGTACTAATGGTGCATGCGACACCACCGCTGGCTTTGTCGCGACCGTCTACGGTCCGTCGGCAACGTATAGTGTTGGCACCTACGACTTTAACTATGTAACTGATGAGAACGGTGGTGCAACTCAGGACAGCAACGATGTTGGTGGCTACAATGGCGACATCACTGGCACTCTCGTTGCCAATCCCAATGTCAAGAGCCACATCACGGTAAAACATTCCTTGCGCTAGGTAACAACGCAACATACAACGCCCCGGCTAGATAGTTGGGGTGTTGTGTTTCACTATTAACAAACAATTTCTACTTTTTTTCAGCATGTACAACCAACACCTCAAGCGTGCGCGGTCCATGCACACCTTCGACTCGGCTCAACTCGATGTCAGAGGTTGCCGAGGGGCCAGAGACAAAGGTGATAGGCCGTCTGCGTCTCTGAACTGCTTCTGCTAGCTGCTTTATAGCTTCTGGGACGAGGCCGACAATCTGCTCCTCCCATATAACACATAAAGCGTAATCGGGGAGCAGTGTTAATACGCGGCGTCCCTGTAGCTTACCACCGTCGAGAACAATCGTGCCCGTCTGTGCTATTCCAAGAGCACATCCTGTCAGTACACCATCGCTTGTATCAAGCTGCTCATAGGTCAATAGGTACTCTTTTGTATCATACAGCACCTCTATCCCTGCTGGTAACCATGATGCAGGTACATCAGATGGCGCGATAAGGCAACGAATATTTCTTGTCGCGCAAGCATCGGCAATCGCAGTTGATAACTCGCTTTCTTGTATACGGCGCACAACCGCCTTATAATCGCGTACACGCTCGACGAAACGCTCGACGCGCTCTTCTTGTGATGTGCTATCATGATGCAGATAGGTGCGATCAACTGCATATGTCTTTTGCTTCTCGTCTGCTGGCACATCGCGGAGCGCAGCTTGTATACAGCCAAGTATTCTCTCACGAGTAGTTGTATTATTGCTCATTGCTTTCCTCTTGTTTGTTTTGGCGTGCCTGCCACCACTCGCGAAAACTCTGTTTAGGAACACTTTGTAAATCTCGTAGCGCGGTCCAGCCCGCTAATGGTCCGGGTAAATGTTCGATAACACCATGATGTACAAAAGGGAATTGTCCTATCTGTGCTAATTTTTGCGCTCGCTCATAACGGCTACGATTGCCAAAGATATAGGCAGCTAGTTTCATCGCAGTTACTTCAAGGTCCAGACGACCAAGCCATGTCTGTTCTTTATGGCGCACAACCTGTCCACGTAAATGAAGCAACACCTCTGGGATGTTGATTTTTACTGGACAGACTTCATAGCATGCACCACACAGCGTCGAGGCATAAGGGAGCGAGCTTGCCTGCTCTATGCCTAAGAGTTGTGGCGTCAGAATAGCTCCAATCGGTCCTGGATACACGGACGAGTAGGCGTGCCCTCCCGTTCGGGAGTAAACGGGGCAGATATTCAGGCAGGCACTACAACGGATGCAATTCAGCGTCTGGCGTCCAACCTGGTCAGCAAGTACATTAGTACGTCCGTTGTCGAGTAGCACAAGGTGAAATTCCTGTGGTCCATCACCCTTGGCCACACCTGTCCACAGCGAAGTATAGGGATTCATGCGCTCACCTGTCGAGGAGCGCGGCAACAATTGCAGAAAGACCTCAAAGTCTTGCCACGCTGGAATAACCTTCTCGATGCCCATTACAGAAATGAGTACAGGTGGCAGTGTCAGGCACATGCGCCCATTGCCCTCGGACTCCACCACACATACTGTTCCGGTTTCGGCAACGGCGAAGTTCGCACCACTCACTGCAACTGGCGCACGAAGAAAGATGCGTCGCAGATGTGTACGTGCGGCTGCGGTCAAATCGGAAGGGGTATCTGAAAGATTGGTTGCATCTTCTAAATTTTGTTGAAAGATCGTGCGTATCTCAGCGCGATTCTTATGAATTGCGGGCACAAGAATGTGTGAAGAAGAATCGCCCGCAAGTTGAATAATTAACTCGGCAAGGTCGGTTTCCACCGCCGTAATCTGCGCCTCTGCCAACGCTTCGTTCAAATGTATTTCATCTGTGGTAAGCGATTTTACCTTGATAACCTCGCGTGCATTATGCTCTTTCGCGATAGCAGTGATAATAGCATTCGCCTCTTGTGCGTCATTAGCCCAATGTACCTGCCCACCTGCGCGTTGTACAGATGCTTCGAGTTGGAGCAAATAGGAATCAAGACGGCGTAGAGTATGTTCTTTTATAGAACGTCCAGCCTCGCGCAGTTCTTCCCAATCTGGCATCTCCTCGACGACTGCCGCTCGTTTGCCGCGAATGGTCTGCGTCGCCTTCCCCAGGTTGCGGCGTAATTGTGTATCGGCCAGAGCAACCTTCGCGGTTGTTTGAAATAAGGGCAGTGGCTTTCTCCGTCGTATCTCTGTACTCATTGCTATGCCTTTCTTGAGCAAAACAAACTACACAACTTGCAATGTGGAAGTTTCCGTCGAGGCCAGTATTTCGGCAATATGCACGGTGCGTACTCCTGCACGTTGTCGGGAGAGTGCGCCGCCGATGTGCATTAAGCAAGAAGTATCAGCCGATGCACACACCTCGGCACGGGTCTCAAGCACACAACGCACCTTGTCGCTGAGTATAGCGAGCGAGGTATCGGCGTTTTTCACGGCGAAGGTACCCCCAAAACCGCAGCATTCGCGTGCCGAAGGCAATTCTACCAGATCAATGCCACGTACCGCCCTTAACAAACGCAGGGGGGCATCGCCGACACGCAGCACGCGCAGAGAGTGACAGGTGGGATGATAGGTGACGCGATGAGGGTAATATGCGCCAACATTCTCCAGGCCAAGCTGGTAGACGAGGAATTCGGTCAACTCGAAGACACGTGGCACAAGTAACTGTGTACGTCTAAGCAGGTTTGCATCTTGCGACTGTTCTGCCGCTCGCAGATACAACTCTCGTACCATTCCTACACAGGATGCCGACGGTGCAACGACAACCTCGGCATTCTCAAAGACATCCACAAAATGTCGCACTAATGACAACGCCTCGTCTTGGTAGCCTGTGTTGTAGTGCATCTGCCCACAACAGGTCTGGTCTAGCTGAAATTCGACGGTGTGGCCTAATCGTTCAAGCAACTGCACAGTCGCCTGCCCGACCGAAGGAAACAGGGTGTCATTAAAACAGGTGATGAAAAGTGAAATACGCATCGCCACACTCACTTTCATTGTTTGTTTCTAGTGAGAACTTTCTGTATTGTACCATTCACACGTATCATCACGACCTTTTTCAGACAAATTTTCGTTTTTCCATCACATAACTTTTCGGGAAGACTCCCTCCAGCCGCTTGTGAGAATAGTACCATTGAGTACGTTTTCCCGTGAAGCATGTGCTGTTTATTCGTCGGTACGAGGGACCAGACCAGACTCAAAGAGCGAAAGGAAATGGTCCGCAATTGCTTCGGGTTGAAGCTCACCTTCTTCTTGATACCAATGCGCCAACCAGTTAAAGGCTCCAAACAGCGTGAAGGTGACCATTTTAGGGTTACAGGGTGCAATTGATCCATCTATGATGCCCTCCTCGATGATCCGGCGCACTGCAAGATCAATACTCGCACGGGCGGTACGAAGCACTTGCCGGTTCTCTTGTGTCAGTGCCTCGTCTCCCGCAAGAATTAGGCATGTGCCAAAATCCTGAACAATAATGTTCGCATAGCTTTTTAAAAAAAGACGCACTTTTTCTAGTCCTGTTGTTCCCTGTGCCTTTGCCATCTCCAGAGCTTCTTGAGCCTGCTCCAGCCCCACTCTACTGCACTCGAACAGAATATCATCCTTACTTTTTATATATAAGTAGAGGGCCGGTTTCGAGACCCCAAGCTTCTGGGCCAAATCGTCGAGCGTTGTTTGATGAAAGCCCGTTTCGTTAAACGTGCGCGCCGCCGTTCTCAAGAGTGCTTGGCGTTTGAGCCGATGCTGCTCTTCTTTTCCTTGAACATCTGTAGACCAACGTGCCATGAGTAGTGACTATCCCCTTTCCTCTTTCCACCTATGTCAAGCATAGGAGGGAGGTTCTCCCTCAACGTTTAGTATCTCTCGTCTGTTCCTGCGTACATCCTTGTACACCTGCCTCAGTAACTATACGCTATCTCTTGACTTTTTACAAATCACAAGTTACACTTATTACCAGTGAGTAAGCATTGTTTACTTTTAGTATTTCCCTTTTCTGATCTTCCTGAGAGACTCGTGGGTAAGTCGCTGAAGACCGGAGGAACGCAAAGGAGCGACGAGATGAACAACCAAGTGTGTGTCGTCGGGGTTGGTATGACCCCTTTCGTGAAGCCTGGAGCAAACGAACCATATACGATGATGGGTGTCCAGGCGGTCAAAGACGCATTAGAGGATGCAAGAGTGGACTACACGCTTGTACAACAGGCATATGTTGGGTATGCATACGGTGATAGCACCTGTGGTCAGGCAGTTCTCTACAGCCTTGGCATGACCGGCATTCCTGTCATCAACGTCAATAACAATTGTTCCACCGGCTCAACCGCCCTTTTTCTCGCTCGTCAGGCGGTCGAAGCAGGCATCGCTGATTGTGTGTTGGCACTTGGCTTTGAGCAAATGGTGCCGGGAGCACTTTCCAATGTCTATCACGACCGTCCAGCCCCGCTTGCCTCATTCTTAGAGATCGCTGATGACATTCAGGGCAGTTCAAAGGCTCCTATGGCTGCCCAACTCTTTGGCGGGGCAGGTGATGAGTATCAAGCCAAGTACGGGACGAAAAACGAGACATTCGCGAAGATTTCCGTAAAGGCGCGTCGGCACGCGGAGCATAATAAACGTGCTATTTTCCGTACCCAGTTGACCGTGGAAGAAATCCTGGCATCCCCTCAGATTTACGGCATGTTGACCCGGCTGCAATGTTGCCCTCCAAGCTGTGGTGCAGCAGCAGCTATTGTCTGTTCCGCATCCTTTGCTCGTCGGCATGGTCTTGATGATTCTATCGTCATCGCAGCTCAGGCCATGACCACTGATCTTCCCTCAACGTTTGCTGAGCATAGCATGACAAAAGTGGTGGGATACGATATGACTGCGCTCGCCGCACGTCAGGTATACGAGCAGTCGGGCATCGGACCAGACGAATTGGATGTCGTTGAGTTACACGACTGTTTTACCTCTAATGAGTTGCTCTCCTACGAGGCACTAGGGCTAACTCCCGAGGGGACAGCCGAGCAGTTCATTTGTGACGGTCAGAATACGTATGGTGGAAAGGTGGTGACGAATCCATCGGGTGGATTGCTCTCGAAAGGACATCCACTTGGCGCGACCGGGCTGGGGCAATGCGCTGAATTGGTGTGGCAGTTACGTGGACAGGCAGGAGTACGTCAGGTGGAAGGTGCCAAGCTAGCTCTACAGCACAACATTGGGTTGGGAGGGGCGTGCGTCGTGACTCTCTATCAGCTCATCTGATCTGGCTCTGTAGCGTTTTTAGTGAGGGGAAACCATGACCCAAGCCAAACCACTTGTGCTGGTCAAACAGGAACAACGCATCTGCCGTTTAATTGCGAGTAGGGAAGATTCCATATGATAGAGAAGCAACTCATTGGTTGGACTTCACCAGCTTCAACCGTCGAAGTAGAAAAGGGCCGTTTACGCTTTTTCGCACAAGCAATCGGCGAAACCAATCCGCTGTATAGCGATGAGGAGGGCGCACGTGCGGAAGGCTATCGTTCGATACCCATACCACCAACCTTTCTTTTCTGTCTGGAGATGGAGAACTCCAGTTCTTCCCGCGTCCTTGAAATCCTCAACGTTGGAATGGACCGCATCCTTCATGGTGAGCAGTTCTTTCGTTACCATCAGGCAGTTTGCGTCGGCGATTGTATCACGTTCCAATCAAAGGTGAGCGATATTTACTCTCGCAAAGGGGGGACACTGGAATTTATCGTGCTGGAGAGTACTGCAACCAATCAGGATGGTGTTCTGGTTGGAGAAATGCGTAGTAGCATTATTGTCCGCCATTGAGAAAGTGAGTATGACATCATGGATACACCCGTTTTTGAAGCACTCCAGCAGGGCGACTCTATCCCACCGTTAGTCATAGGGCTGATCTCTCGTCAAACACTCGCCCTGTATGCTGGAGCTTCGGGTGATCATAATCCGATGCATATCGATAGTGACTTTGCGAAACAATCCGGCATGGATGACGTTTTTGCACACGGGATGTTGAGCATGGCGTATTTGGGGAGGGTACTCACCAATTGGGTTCCACAAACCGCTCTGCGTGAATTCAGTACTCGCTTCTCAGCGATTACCCATGTGGGAGATCAGCTCACCTGCCAGGGCACCGTGACGGAAACATTTGAGCGTGCCAGTGAACACTGCATTCGTCTCCGCCTGACGGCGACAAATCAGCAGGGAGAGATCAAACTCCAGGGAGAAGCTGTGGTAGCATTCGCCTGACAATGAGAAGTCTCAACAGTGGATGTACACAAAAGAAAGAAGAAAATAACCATGCCCAAACTTGATGGCAAAGTCGCAATTATTTCTGGTTCCGGGCGCGGCATCGGACGTGCTCTTGCACTCAAACTCGCGCGTGAAGGTGCGCGAGTCGTCATCAATGACCTGGACGCAGACCCGGCTCAGGCGGTGATCGAAGAAATCAAAGGCTTTGGAGGGGAAGCGGTGCCCTGTACAGGAGATGTGACAGCACCTGATTTCGGCAATCGCTTTGTCAAAACGGCACTCGACAGCTTTGGCGGCCTCGATATCATCGTGAATAACGCAGGCTACACCTGGGACAGTGTCATTCAGAAAATGAGTGATGAACAGTTTGAGGCAATGTTTCAGGTGCATTTGATGGCACCATTTCGCATTCTGCGGGCGGCGTCGGAGTCTATTCGGGCCGCTGCGAAACAAGAGGCTGCGGAAGGCAGAGAGGTCGTTCGCAAAGTCGTCAATATTTCCTCGGTTGCGGGTCTGTATGGGAATGCTGGACAAATAAATTACTCGGCTGCTAAGGCGAGTATTGTGGGCATGACACGCACACTGTGCAAAGAATGGGGACGCTACAAAGTCACGGTCAACTGTGTCGCCTTTGGCTACATCAAAACGCGTTTGACGCAGCCGATTACCATGCAACAAGCAACCATTGACGTGGCTGGACGGGATATCCAGGTAGGGGTGCAATCGAGTATGCTCAACACCTTTGAACAGCTGATTCCTTTCGGACGTGCAGGCGAACCAGAAGAAGCTGCTGATGCCGTCTATCTTTTCTGTTCCCCGGAGTCGAATTACATCAGTGGTCAAGTGATCGTCTGCGGTGGTGGACTCTTAGTGTAGACGTTGGAGACGACCGCATTATACTTAGCTCGTGCTTATCTTGATGCCCGCGCACAAAGTATTTATGCTGGCACCAACGAGATTATGAAGGAGATTATCGGGCGCTCGATGGGCGTCTAGGAGGAGGCTTTTTTTTATGGACCTACTCTTGAATTTGAGGCGCACGGTGAATAATTTCCCCGACGCGCCAGCGATTATCGACGGCAGTGTCAGCATGAACTGGCGGGAATACGATCTGGAAACACGCAACCTGGCAGCCGGGCTGGTTGCGCTTGGTGCGCGACCGGGCAACCGTATCGCTATCCTGGCACTCAATAGCTATCGCTATGCAATTCTTTATTATGCCGTGATACGCATGGGCGCAATTTTGGTCCCATTGAACACACGTTTTTCCCCTGCTGAAAATGTGTATACGCTCAACGACAGCGGGGCTACCATCCTCATTGTTGATGAAACATTTCTTCCTATGGTCGAAAACCTTGCCCCTCACCTGCAAACGGTGCGGCAGTACGTGTATGCGGGGAATGGTTCTACCGCACTGGAGATGCAAACGTATCAGGAAGTTCTTGCTGCCGGAAGAAACGAGACGACGTACAAAGATGTCCAGCCCGATGAGGATGATGTCATTGGATTGTTCTACACCGGTGGTACAACTGGACATCCCAAAGGGGTGATGCTGACGCACAAAAATCTGATGGCAAACCACCTGCAAATCCTCGCTACTTGCCCGTTTCCTACTCCACTGAATCACTTGCATGTGGCTCCTATGTTTCACCTCGCCGATGGGGTCTTCGTCTTCATGGTCACGTTGCTCGGCGGCTGTCATACCATCCTGCCGACATTTGATCCTGTCACCGTCTTAGAAACGATCCAACGCGACCGCATCACGCACATCATGTTGGTCCCGACCATGATTACGATGATGGTTCAGGTGCCCAATATTCAGGACTACGATCTGAGCAGCCTCCAACGCATCATCTATGGTGCTTCTTCCATTCCACTCCAGGTCCTCAAGAAAGCGATGAGCGTTTTCTCCTGTCAGTTTGTCCAGGCATATGGCATGACTGAGGTAAGCCCTATTTTGACGCTCCTTTTGGGGGAGGACCATCGCAAGGCAGTGAGTGCCGCATCAGGCTCACTAGAAGCACACCGCTTGTTGAGTGCCGGTCAGCCAATTGTTGGTGTTGATGTGCGGATCGTCGATGAACGGGGCCAGGAAGTAGCGGTAGGGGAGATCGGGGAGGTCGTGGCGCGTGGCCCCAATGTGATGAAAGGATACTGGAATCAGGCAGAAGAGACGGTCGTTGGTCTGCGAGATGGCTGGCTCCATACAGGAGACCTGGCATCGCGCGATGATCACGCCTTTTTCTACATTGTGGATCGCAAAAAGGATATGATCATCTCGGGAGCCGAAAATATCTATTCTGCAGAAGTAGAGAACGCCCTCTACACTCATCCTGCTGTACTGGAAGCGGCGGTCATTGGTGTGCCTGATCCGAAGTGGGGCGAACGAGTCCACGCGGTCGTTGTGTTGAAACCCGGCCATCAGGCCACGACGGAGGAACTGATTGGAACCTGTCGGGAAAGAATTGCTGGATATAAGGTGCCTCGTTCCATCGAACTAGCGGATGCCCTTCCCAAAAGCGGGGCTGGAAAAATTCTCAAGCGTACTCTACGAGAGAAATACTGGCAAGGTCACTCGCGCCAGATCAACTAATCGGTCCAATGTCCTGGCTATTTGAATTTCTCTTCGATGTCAGATGAGAAGAAGACAGAGAACGGGAGGCCCAGCATGAACATTTTGATTGAGAAGAACGTCATGGTCCCCATGCGCGATGGGGTCAAGCTTGCCACCGATGTCTATCGCCCAGCAGAAGGAGGGCCTGTCCCGGTCCTCCTCGCACGCTTACCCTACAACAAAAACCTGCCGACGATGATGCAGAGAGTCATCGATGCACCGCGAGCGGTGCAGGCAGGCTATGCCGTTGTCCTGCAGGACTGCCGGGGACGCTTTAGCTCAGAGGGTGAGTTCACGCCCATCTTCAATGAAGCACACGACGGGGTTGATACGGTCACGTGGATTACTCAACAGCCCTGGTCTACAGGCCAGGTCGGGACGGTGGGACGGTCCTACCATGGGTTCACCCAGTGGCTCCTCGCCAAGGAGCATCCAGAAGCCCTCCGGGCGATGGCACCTGTCTTCGCGACTTCGGACTATTATCAGACTCCATTGCATTATCAGGGTGGGGTGTTTGCGCTTGGGACGACGATCTTCTGGTCTGTGACGATGGCACTCGAGGAACTGCTACGACAATTGCGGCAGGGCAAGGCCAGCATGCAAGAGATGGGGACTCTCATGCACATGATTAGTGATCTCCCCTCGCAATTTGAGCACCTCCCACTCGTGGATATGCCGTTGCTGCGCGACTTCGCTCCCTACTATTTCGATTGGCTTGCTCATCCGAACTACGATGACTACTGGCGGAGTATTGCTCACAAGGAATACTACGGGCAGATGACAGTGCCAGCACTCAACATCGGCGGCTGGTATGACGTTTTGCTTGGTGGGACTCTGGAGAACTACACCGGGATGAAGCAGCACGGCGGCAATGCAGTGGCGCGGCAGCAGCCACGGCTCCTGATCGGTCCCTGGTCGCACGGTGCAACGACCGGCATCTTCCCAGAACGCGACTATGGCTTAGTGGCTAGCGAGGATGCAGTCGATCTCGTGGGGACACAACTGCGCTGGTACGACCACTGGCTCAAGGGCGAAGACAACGGCGTGGAGCAGGACAAACCGGTGAAACTCTTTGTCATGGGGCTGGATCAGTGGCGCGAGGAAGACGACTGGCCGTTGCCTGATACGCAGTTCCGCCCCTATTACCTGCACAGTGCCGGGCACGCCAACACCATGGCGGGCGACGGGACACTTGTGACCGAGGCACCCACAGACGAGGCCGAGGATGTCTATCTCTACGACCCGCGCCATCCCGTTCCGACTGTGGGAGGTGCCATTCTCCTGTCTGTTGCTTTAGGTATCGACCAGGGACCGCGCGATCAGCGCAGCGTGGAAACACGTGAGGATGTGCTCTGCTATTCAACCCCTCTCCTTGAGAAGCCGGTGGAGGTGACGGGTCCCATCGAACTGGTGTTGTATGTCTCTTCGTCGGCACGTGATACGGACTTTGCAGGCAAACTCGTCGATGTCTACCCCGATGGTCGTGCGGAGCTTCTCACGGATGGCATCCTGCGTGCTCGCTATCGTGAGTCGTTCTCCGAGCCGAAACTGATGGAGCTGGGGCAGATCTACGAGTTGCACCTCGACATGTGGGCCACCTCCAACGTCTTTAAGGCTGGGCATCGTTTTCGCTTGGAGGTGACAAGCTCGAACTTCCCACGCTTTGATCGCAACACGAACACGGGTGGGACGATGGAGACGGAAACAGAGAGCGATTTCGTGCAGGCCGTCAACTACATCTTTCATGACAGCACGCACCCCTCGCATCTGAACCTGCCGATCATTGAGCGTGACTGATCGTGACAGCGAGAGACAACGAGGTCTGTCGGAAAGGCTGAGAAAGAGGAGTGAGCAAACGCGTGTTTACTCCTTCCTCGAAGAGGGAACATGCTGGACAATGAAGAGCCGTACATCATGTCTCTCTCGCATTCAAGCGTCTAAGCTTTGTTGGAGAGTCAACTCAAAATAGTTCAGCAGAACGTCTTTGTATGTTGCAATACTTTTGTAGCGCAGTAGTTCCTCTGGCATTGTTCGCATAACTCCAGAGATACGGCGTACATATTCAGCATTGTGGATAACGGTAGCTATAGGAGCCTGATAGGTACGAATGGTAAAGAGAATGCCACTTGTGAGAGGTAAACGTGAAAGTGTTTGCCTTTCTAAACGCAGAAAGCAGTGTTCTCCAATGTTCTCTACCGTAAAGTTCTGCGCTGCCTGCTCTTCTTCATAGGAGAAACGTGGCATATGGTTAAGCCTATTCGTCCCCTTGATAGACCAGTTTACTCTCCACACGGGGCGACCAACTTTTAAACGTTCCAGTAGGAGACTGGTTGAGCGACCAAGATATTGTGCAAAAAGCGGTACAGGATGATGAATGCCGAGAAATGATTTACCTATTTTATCGTCCAGGCACCACGCATTGGGAAAACACAGATGTCCAGCAACAAGCGGTATCCCCTCTGTTCCTGATCCATCGAGCAGCAACAAGTCCTCTTGCACCTGTCGCCCTAGCCAGTCCAACGGTGGCAATGGTAGGCTGTAACGTTCACCATATACAAACGTTATTTCATCATGCAATAGCGAATTACCCCATGTCCAGCAGTTTCCATCAATATGTAAAGCAAAGTGCTGTGGATAGAGTTGAGCCATGCATGGCAAAAGCAGTGCTATCGTTTCCCATTGCAAAGGTTCGGTGCCTGGAAGTGCCTGGAAATACTGATGATATTCTTCAGCGAGAAGTGCGTTCTTGAGAGCTAACTCTTCCTGATAGGACGTTGTATCAACCTCGATCAAGCTATTATCAAGCAGAGCCTGAATGCCCATAGTTGGCTTGTATACATCCTCATTAAATGGAAAATATGGTAGCATGTTTGGTTTCCTTACTGTGGGGAATCGAGCATTGCGCGAATAAATCCAATGCCTACAGCAAGCCAATCAAATGAGCGTGTCCATGCGACCCATTGTTGCTGTGTAGGCCAGCCAGGTTTGTAACGTAGTATCATCTCCTTTGGCATCACCACAGCCCATTTACTGCCCTCGCCAAGTCCGCCAGGAGTAATGCGTATCGTGATGTTAAACACGTTCTCCTTCGGAAGCTGTTCCTTCCAATCAGGCATCCCTTTAAGCAAAGGCTCACGGCGCCAGATGCTAAAAAGTGTAGGTGGTTGTTGCGGATTCTGCACCGACAGCACCTGACCAACGACAACTGAGCGTTCCCATTCTGGAAAGCGCAGTGAGACGGCATAGCGATACTCATCCAAGCCCATCGCCTGTAAGACGGCAGTGGCACCTTCGCGCGCAAATCGTCGCTCGGTATCGGTCTGCCAAATTTTCACCATTGCGTCGAGACGCTTTTTCTTGTCTTCCTCGCTTATCTCTGCAAGCGGTCCGCTATTAGGCGGGTACCGTTGTTTTTGCATCGAATGCTCCTATGCCTGAAGGAAAATACTGCTGCAACCAGGAAACGAGATCAGCAGCCAGAGGTGCAACAAACGTACAAAGTTCATCGTCAGGATAGCGACGCAGTTGCAGACTATAAGCGTGAAGAAACTGTCGTGTCAACATCGCCTCTGGTGTATTCACATCTACATGAGGTGCATATATTTTATCGCCAACGATAGCATAACCAAATGCAGCGAGATGAGCGCGAATTTGATGTGTTCTTCCCGTAATGGGACGTACATCGAGAAGCGCAAAACCACGTTCAGCCGCAAGTAACCTACATGTTGTTACGGACTCATCACCATCCTGGCCGACAATACAACGCCTCCGCTCGTCTGGATCGCGCTGCAGCGGCCCATTCAATTCGAGCATGTCCTCACCGAGTGCTGCAAAATCGAACATGGTAGCATCTACAGCAGTACGTTGTCCATTTGGAGAACATCGTGTCTCCATAAACGTTGTACGCGGTAGTGTCCATGCAGGTACGCCTCTCTTCACAACTGCAAGATAGCGTTTCTCGATAGTGTGGTCATGAAATTGCCTGATAATGTGCCTACGAGAACGCTCGGTACGAGCAAGCGCAACAACACCTGATGTATCTTTGTCTAAGCGATGTAGCAGGCATGGACGTGGCAAAAGACCATCTTCCTTCCATAGCTGCTCACGCCGCTTCTCGCGTAACATCTCTTGAATATGCAGAGGCGCACCTGCCCACGCAGGCTTATCAGGAAGTTCAGGTGGTTGCCACTGCTCTATCTCCTGTTGTGAGAGATAGACAAGCAAGGCATCCCAGAGTGTGCCGCCATCGGCGTTCTTGTAAGTTGGGTGGATGACCACGCCTGCTGGCTTGTTTAGCACAAGGAGATGATGGCTTTGATGAATAATTGTAATATCGCTAGTATCCATGAAGTAAGTATAGGTGTTTGTAGTTGCTTTCGTCAATAGATATTGTATCCTATGGCTATAAGAAACACTTACCCCTCTTTTCAACCATGATATAGGCGAAGAAAGCTCAACCATATGACACCGCGACATAGCGATGGGACTGGTCTTATTGAGTCGTTGTAGGCAGTGGTGCTGCATGGCTTTATTTCTCTTCCTGGCGCGTCAATGTCCATGCAATCTCGTCAAAGCGTAGCTCTGGCATATTTCGTGCTTTTCGTAGGCGGTTGATGGCAAAGAACACTCTTTTGGCGAAATGCAGGCCCACAGGCACATTGTTCTCGATCCGGCTAATACCAGACTGTTTTACACCTGCCTCTTTTGCAAGTTCATGCTGGTCTATACCGAGTTCTGCGCGAAGATCGAAAACGCTGAACTTCTCTGTCATAGTGTTCATGTTTACCGCCATTTACTTGTGCATCAATAGTATCTTTTGTATAACAGGTATATGTGAGGTAGGACTAGGATCCTTGCAAAAATCGCTCACAGTGTACATTTGTTTGAGAAATGCTACGAAAAAGGATATTTAAAAGGCGTAGCATGTATTTCTCTTCACGGTTCCCTCTCCCTTTCGGGGAAGTCCAAACGGCTTGGGAAGCGGTTTTATACCCTTGTGAGCGGTTTTCGCAAGGATCCTAGTCCTACCTCGATAAGAGGTCATTAGGGTCATCTCCTCCTTTGAATACATGTATGAATGCACTATTGCCCTCATCATACCGGAAGAGATAAAGTGATCCCCACGAAAATTGTGCAAAGTCCAGGTACCTTTTCGTCAGGATGACACTGATAGGCCATCAGTGGCTGTCTTGTGTCATACAGAGCAGGTTTCCTCATGAAGAGAACTGTTCGTCGCCTCTTTTGCGTCAGACCAGGAGATGGAACGGATGGAAAGCTCACGAGGGAACAACAAGAAAAAATCAGGAGAAAACAACATGCGTGATCCCAGCGAAATTTGGACTGGCTTTGCCAGCAGCTACGATCGGGCGCGCCCGATGCCGCCATCGGCTTTGCTCGATCTGCTGACGCAGTTGATTGGTATGCCGCATCCCGCCCTGGTAGTGGATGTGGGTAGCGGGACCGGACTGTCCACCGCGATCTGGGGCGAGCGGGCTGAGCAGGTGATTGGGATCGAACCCAATGCCGACATGCGTACTCGGCCCTTGAGTATGAACCGACCGGGAAACAACGCTAGCGTTGTTTCCCGGTCGGTTCATACTCAAGGGCCTTAATCAGCTACTGCCAGCGATCGAGCGCGGCAAGCTGGATCAGATTGCCGCATGTGTCGTTCACCATGGCGATGGTCGAGCCGGTCACTTTGGTCGGCGGCATGGTGAACTCTGCGCCTGCGGCCTTCATGCGGTCGTACTCGCGCTGTACGTCGTCTACGTAGAACATGACGGCCGGCTGGCTCTGCTCGAACATCGCCTGCTGGTAGGCCTGAGCCGCCGGGTTGTCATTGGGGGCGAGCTGCAGCTCGATGCCGTCCGGCTCCTCGGGTGAGGCGACGGTGAGCCATCGGTACGGACCCTGAGTGACGTCCGCTTTCTTCACGAAGCCCAGGATGTCAGTGTAGAAGCGCAGCGCTTTCTCCTGGTCGTCCACATAGATGCTGGTCATTTTGATTTTCATGGGGCTTTCCTCCTGTCACATTCGTTTGTAAATGTTGAGATTCGCTCGTGGTCATTTTTGACCATGATGTGAAGCAATGCTCCTGCTCTTCTTCTGTCACCAAGTCGCTTCAGAAGCTGGACGAACCACTCTTCCCGCGCGTGGACATACCTCAGATAAAGAGCAAAAATGTACCTCACTGAATCTGAGCATTTACAGGTAAAGACAGCACAAATTTCTTGACTTTCAGGTTTCATCTTGACGGGGCTGCCCATCCGGCACTTCAATGAGAATTCGTTTCCTGTCACATCGGCTGGATTTCCCTCGTCACTACAATGACGGAATGCAACGAAAGAATGTGACCAATGGACGCGCGTTCACTCTCGCTCGTCACTACCATGAGAGAAGAAAAGGAGGGAAGAGAACTGATGAACAAACACGAATGGCTGGCGGAACAATTCGAGGCCAACCGGACCCACCTGCAAGCGGTGGCCTACCGGATGCTTGGCCAGCTTGACGAGGCAGAGGACGCCGTACAGGAGTCGTGGCTTCGCCTTAGCCGCTCCGATACGAGCGGCATTGAAAACCTGGGCGGATGGCTGAGCACGGTGGTCGCGCGCATTTGCCTCGACATGCTGCGTTCGCGAAACTCACGACGCGAGGAGTCCCTGGAAGCGTCCGCATCCGAACCAAGAACGCTCCGCGAGGGCGGGATCAACCCCGAGCAGGAAGCGCTCCTGGCCGACTCGGTCGGTCTGGCACTGCTCGTGGTTCTCGACACGTTGAATCCCGCCGAGCGCCTTGCGTTCGTGCTGCACGACATCTTCGCCATGCCCTTCGACGAGATTGCTCCCATCGTGGAACGCTCAGAAACAGCTACCAGGCAGCTCGCGAGCCGTGCACGCCGTCGGGTGCGAGGAGGAGCAATGGTGAAGGACGCTGATCTTCCCTACCAGCGAAATGTGGTCGATGCCTTTCTCGCCGCGTCGCGAGCCGGTGACTTCAACGCGCTGCTCACGGTGCTCGACCCGGAGGTTGTGTTCCGCATAGATGGTGCTGCCTCGCCGAAGGGTGTGTCAAGAGAGGTCTGCGGTGCGCCAGCAGTCGCCAAGCAGTTCTCAGGACGTGCTCAGGGCTTCCGAACGGCTCTCGTGAACGGAGCCGTGGCGCTCATCGTGGCGCCGCGTGGGCACCTGTTCCTCGTCCTCAATCTCACCATCAGGAACGGCAAGATCGCCGAGATCGAGGCGGTCGCCGATCCCACGCGCCTGCGCCAGTTCGATCTGGCAGTTCTGGACGACGAACGAGCCAACGAACCAACCGGGAAACAACACTAGCGTTGTTTCCCGGTTGGTTCATGATACTGTTGCTAAATTGCGACTTTCACCCCGCGTGTCTACAGTGCCGCAAACCGTGAGGTACGCGTCTTGGCATGAGGGACACCCCTCACCCAAGAGGCGAAACGCACCAGATTGATGGCTTCTGCTGGCAAGATATGGTGCAGGTGGGTTTTCGCCTCGCCGATGTCACGAGATCGGCGTACTCCGAAGCCGCGCGTCCCTTGCGAAATGGGTCCTTCGATGCCTGCTCTGCGCTTAGAACGGGCCTTCCATTCAGGAATTTCCTGAAGCAGCTTGAGCAGACCATCTCGTGTTTGAAGCCAAAGCCCACGGTCTGACTCTTTGGGTACATAAAAATCACAGCGAGCACAGGCCATGCGATGAGGACACTGATCGAAAAATTCATAGCTGCACCAGCCGTGCCCCAGGTCATAATAGTGCCAGGGAGAACCATTGCCAGCAGCTCCGCTTGTGATAGCATTACGGTCAACAAGCACTTCGATGGCACGAACATTGCGAGAGAAATAGCCTACAACTTTGTACGCCTGAGTGAGTTTAGTTGGACTGGTTGAGACATAATGTTGCGTGGTTGCAGGCGATTGATGGCCCAACCACGCTTGCAATTCAAACAAGGTCATCGGCTCACGCGCGTTAAAAAGCTGGCTCGCAATGGTTGAACGCGCCCGGTGACTACTAATGGAGCCACCGGCATCAGAACGAGGCACTCCTGCACGCTGACACAAAGCCGGTATGAGAGTGTGGTTCAGATATGTTTTGGAGAGCCGCTTTGCTCGACAGCAGAACAAGAATTGCACCTGCTCATTGGTTTTGGGATCAATGAGATCAGGTTGGGCAGGACGAACTGCTTCCCATGTTGTGATCGCCTCGCCTACGAGAGGGTCAACTGGCTTGGTAAAGGCCCCTCCCGTTTTGTGAACAGGAATATCAAGCAGACAAACAGGCTTGTTCACATCGTGTCCATCTCCAGTTACCACAGTTTGCATGCGAGTGCAGCCCACTCGTAGTCGTGAGAGCTCGTCGCTCCTCAGTCCCGCAAAGAGCCAGAGGATGGCAATGGCACGGATCATCTCCAGTGGGTAATATGGCTCAAACTCTTCTGGAAGAGGCGTTCGCCGATTGGCATCCTTTGCCCACCGTCGAGTCCGATGGTGTCCTCGCAACGGACAATCTTCTGCACGAAGATTGAGACCCGCCCAGAGAAGTTTGGCCCAGATGTGGGGTCTATGGCGCAATGGATACTGTCGCCAAATGTCTTTCCCTCCGTGCATTGAGCCTAGAAACGAGCGTGGAATGTGAGTGGATTGAGCACCCCGTCTGCATTCGGCGACAGTATCCGCAATGGAACAAAAAAGTGGTTTAAGGAAAAGCGGCAAAACGAGTATTTTATCCTCCTTTTTGATCAAAATATGAATAGTAGAGGTATGAATGATCTTATCAGAAAGTCGAAATAGGAAACTAGCCGAAAGAGGCTACAGCCCTTACTGTACATGTGGGAATTCCATGGGTGGAATCAGGATACATCGGTGAGTGACCTGCTCTCTTTCTGAAGGAAGACCCACTCACCGATATATCAAAAATTCGCTCTCGGAATTCCCAAATATACACGAAGTTGACCAACCTTATCGAGGTACTGCAGATACTCCTTCTCTAGGATCAGCAGTATCAGGTCGAGCGCGATTGGAGGAGTCCCGCGATGAGGAGCTCGACCATGCGGCGGGCATTGTAGCGCGAGTCGAGGTCTCCGCCAACGCAGAGGCTGCCGATGCCACGCATCAGTTCGTAGGCATCAATATCGGCGCTGATCTCGCCAGCTTGGGCGGCGGCGGCGAGCAACTGAGCGCAAACGGGTACGAGGCGGTCAAGGAAGTAGGCATGCAGCGCGTCGAAGCCGACGCTGTCGGGTTGCAGGGCCGCAGCGAGTCCATGCTTCGTGACCAGGAAATCAACGAAGAGGTTGGCCCACCAACCGAGTGCCGCATGCGGTGAGCCACCATTCGCCAGCAGGACCGGACCAGCCTCAGCGCAGGCCTCGACCTGATGGCGGTACACGGCAACAATGAGATCCGCTCGCGTCGGGAAGTGGCGGTACATCGTCCCCATCCCGACACCAGCCGCAGCTGCGATGTCACGCACTGGTGCCTCGACACCGGACGTGACGAACACGGCGGCGGCGGCGGCGAGCAACGCCTGCTCGTTGCGCTGCGCGTCGGCCCGCTTCTGCCGGGCTGCTTGCCCCGTTCCCTCATCGCTGGTGGTCATCGCTTCATTCCCTCCCTCAAACAAGAGCTTGACAAACGGAACAAAGTTCCGTATAATAGTATCGGAGCAGTGCTCCACTTTATCAGTATACTCTGGAGGAAGACAATCATGCAATACCTCACCCCGAGGTAGGGCTAGGATGACTGTAAAAACCACTCATAGAGCAATTTGTTATATCGCCTTTTTGAGTGGGCTGTTGAGCTAGAAATAGTGGCATTACTGGACTTGAGTATGAACGGACCGGATTACCACGCTAAGTGCTTAGCGTGGTAATCCGGGTTCTGGCGCAAAGTGTGTGGTAAACTCATCAGTAAAATGAGAAGAGGATGTGTGTCTTCCTCTCTTTATTAGCTCTCTATATAGGGGTCTGTGGTGCAATGGATACTGTCGCCGAATGCAGACGGGGTGCTCAATCCACTCACATTCCACGCTCGTTTCTAGGCTCAATGCACGGAGGGAAAGACATTTGGCGACAGTATCCATTGCACCACAGACCCCGTTACCACACACTTTGCATCAGAACCCGTTCCAGGTCCGTTACTACATTACCCCCAACATCTCCCATTTCTTTTCTCAGGATATTTCCAATCCTCACGTGTTGCTTGGGATCATGGAACGCGCAACGAGTTGCTCACTGACCTGCCAGAGACGTTGCCCAAGGGCCTGATCGTAAGAACGCTTGGAAGACGTTTTCTCTTGGCTCTTCGCAAAGCACTTGCCTGTCACACCTTCTACCTGGGGTGAGGTCGCCAGATAGGTTTCCGTCTGAGCACCTACCTCAACCGCCATGACGAATGGTTTAGTAAGCATCGTCACAAAGGCGATAAGGCCTGTCGCCCCCATGTTAAAATTATCACCGGACATTTGACCAGGACTCATCACGTTCACCGTGACTCCTGTTCCCTCAAGGCGGCGCGCTAATTCATACGTAGAGAGGATCACGGCCAACTTCGCTTGAGCATAGTTGCTCATTGTGGCATAGCGTTTCTCCCCTTGTAAATTGTCAAACGCAATGTTGCCGATTCTATGCACCTCGGAACTGACATTGACAATCCGTGCTGGTGCGCTTGCTTTCAACGTCTCAACCAGCAGTTCGGTCAGCAGAAAAGGGGCTAGATAATTGACGGCAAACGTCGCTTCCAATCCCTCGGAGGTGACTTCACGAGAACTATAGATAGCACCAGCATTATTCACCAGGACATGGAGATGATGATATTTTTGTTGGAACTCTGCAGCCAGATGACGCACATCTTGGAGCAAGCTCAAATCCGCAATCAGCAGATCGACGTTTTCATTGCCTGTCTCTCTCTTGATTTCGGCTTGCGTCGCCTCGCCTTTCTCACGATTGCGTCCAACAAGCACCACCGTTGCGCCCATTTTCGCTAGTTCTTTGGCCGTGACTTTGCCCATGCCTGAAGTACTGCCTGTCACCAGGCAAATCTTTCCTTGCATATTGATCTCAGACATTTTTACTATCCCCTCTCTGAGAGATCATCTCTCAGACTCTGATTTTAAAGGTAGATGCCGTCTGGCACTTCTCTCTTATTGACAAAAGTTGTGGTACTTGTTTAGTATATACATATTGACAATAAATGTCAAAGTGTTAGAAAAAATTGAGGTAGAGAAGTTGTGTCCTGTCTGAAGTCGCTGTATACTCATGGAGCCAGTATAAATGCCTGCTCCTTTGGAGAAGCGATGAAGCAGTGGAATGTACTGAAAAGAGTATTGAGAGGCAAAAATGATAGGGCCACGTCCATGACACAGACCAAAGAGGAAAAAGTACTTATTGCAGCGCGCGATATTTTCACACGATATGGTTTCAAACGAACGACGATGAGTGATATAGCGGATGCGGCACACATATCTAGGCCAGCACTGTATTTGATCTTTCCGTCGAAGGAAGAAATATTTCAGGTCCTTATTGCACGCATATTCCAAGAAAGTCTTCGCGAAGTCCACGAAGAATTGAGGACACACAATGAAGTTGCTGATAAGCTGGTAGGCGCTTTTGAAGTGTGGTGTGTTCGCCCCTTTGAAATGATTCAATCGTCGCCAGATGCGAAAGATATGCTCGAGAGCGGATTTACATTCGCAGCCGAGACAACGGTGAAAGCGTATGCTGACTTTGAAACTATGATATCAGATGTTCTTCGACCAATAGTGAGTTCTCAGGTAGAAGAACATCTGTCTGCCGAGCAACTTGCACACATTCTGACAACTGCTACACAAGGCTTCAAGGAGTCTGCTCTGTCTGTAGTTCAGCTACGTCAAATGATCAAAGGCTTAATCACAGTCGTGCTTGCTGGTTTACAAAATCAAAGGTAACGGGGTCTGTGGTGCAATGGATACTGTCGCCGAATGTTAGGCCCCACAACTATGTAAAGCCGCAAAGCGAGACGTGCGTGTTTTGGCTTGAGGAACTCCTTCTAGCCACGCCGCTGAGCGGACGACATTCATCGCAATCGCTGTAAAAATGTGTTGTAAATGTGTCTTTGAAAGGCCGATATAACGACAGTGGCGCAATCCAAACCCACGGATTCCCTGAGAAAGTGTTCCCTCAATCCCTGCTCGTGCGGGCATACACTTGACGAAAATCAGCCGTCTCTTGTCGCTTGCGTGCGGCTTGCAAGGCTTCATGCTGCAATTGTGGACGAAGCGTAAGAGTTCGAGGATCCGTTTTCGCTTTCGTACACAACACGCGCTGCGGACAGGTGAGGCAGTCCTTTTTTGCAAATGCTACCTCGATCACCTCCTGATTCCAGGCAGTACGCTCGGGAGTCCAATGTCTGCTGGTTTGTCCTTGCGGACACGTCACGGTCTTCGTGTCCCAATTGATGAGAAACGAGGACAGATCAAATCCTTGCTCGGCTTTGGCCTGCCAACTCCCATTTGAGCGAATAGGACCCACAACATCGACTCCATAGTCGGGCTGACTGGTCGCAAAGAGTTCGGCATCGGTGTAGCCTGCGTCCATCAAGTGTTGCTTTGGTAACATCTATTTGGTAGAGAGGGCTTCATGGATCGGAACAACCAGTTCGCTATCGGTGATCATGGCGAGCGTTGTTTCGACATGCGTGATTAGGTGAGGTTCTCCTTCATCACACGTTTCGGTCAAATGAACCTTCTATCCTGTCCAGGTGGTGCTTCTTTTGTTGCCGTACCGAGCTTCAGAGTCATAGGGAGAGTCGAAACGCATTCCAGCAGGAGGAAGATCTTTCGCCTGACGCCACCGTAGTTGCCCTTCCTCCGCGTAATACTGGTACAGCCAGGTGCGCTGAAGATTTTTCACGGCCGGCAGTGCTCTTAAAGCAACCAGAGAAGGATCTGCAAACAGTGCATTGAGGAGGAAAGAGCCATCAGCACCAATGAGATTGCCATACTCACGTCGCGCCTCTTCTCCTTTGGGAAGACGAGACTCCTCAATACGAGTGCTGGAGCGATCAAACCAGTCGGAAGGAGTAATGGAACTCAGCCAGTCAGGAGCATGGGTTGCAAGTGCATTGAGGGCTGCACGGAGGGTTTCTCCCACACATTCCAGACGATTGAGACTGCGAATGGCTGCAATGATATGAGTGGAATCAGTGCGTTGTTGTCCACGAGCTTTCAGCAACTTCTGGGTTTTCAGATGCTCAAGCAGTAGGTCTAAAAGCTGTGTTTCAGCACTTCCTGCCAGTAATCGTGCTCGAAATTTTCCGAGAACCGAGAAATGGAACCCCGAATCATCTAAAGGTAAAGCTAGTACATACTTCCAATCAATACGGCTGCGAACCGCATCAGCGGCTTGACGATCAGGAAGATGTTCAAGAAATTGGAAGATACACACCAGCGCGAGTCTCCACGGGGCTTCGGCAGGTTGTCCATAGGGAGAAAAGAGGGAAGCAAAGTCTTCATCTGTATAGAAGGGACTCAAGGTGTCACGCAAGGTGAGAGAGAGGTTGCCTTTGGGAAAAGCCGCATGAGCAACGCGCTTCGTTTCTTCAGGAATGCTATCAAACGGCTGCGGATGTAAGGACATTGCTCTTCCCTTTCTTTTCTGTTCACGCTGTCTTTGTTCCTTTGAGAATATCACATTTTTCCTTCTTTCTCCCTGCTTGTCTATTCGGCGACAGTATCCGTTGCACCACAGACCTGATGCTCAGCTCTTTCTATTAGGAAGAGGAAGCGAGGTGAAGGAGCAAGAAGAACCAACTTGTAGCATCAATTCGGCAACTCTGTTCTCACGTTCTCAATGTGGCCTATCAGTGTCTTCCTGACGAAAAAGTATGACGTACCATATAACCACGTTTCAGCTTTACAAGAACTGGCTCTAAAAGCCGCTTGATGGGTAGCAAGCTCTTCTGATTTTTAGAACAAGAGAGAATGGAAGAGGAACTTGTCTTCTTCCAAAGAAGTATCTTCTAAGCGGAAAACAATATAGTTGAAATGTATTTACAGCAAAAGAAGCCTACTCAACCGCAGTTATATGGTACATCGTACTTTTTCGTTACTATCACACCGTTATGGTAATAAGCGCCAATAGTGGGTCTTACACACTTTAGGTGAATGATGAGTTTATCTCATAGACATCGCCTTCTCTTTGAGCGCAAACCGAAACGTCTCCCGCATCTTACAGAAGAGCTTTCACCTAAAGTGTGTAAGACCCGAAG
>JAABUO010000675.1_pt1 | contig 57203 bp, 52 predicted proteins | sample 5559291 | NCBI WGS metagenome assembly JAABUO01 (sample SAMN10711878, study PRJNA513372) | rock metagenome | isolation source: Antarctica rocks | place: Antarctica: Victoria Land, Finger Mt sud | reverse complement strand
CATTCGACGCGATCAGTACGCTCAAGGCACCCGAAAACCAGCCGGAATATCCCGAACTTCGCCCGCTGTCCCTTCCAAAACCCCGGTGGCGACTGCCGTTGCGCGCCTTTTTCACAGGCCTGCTAGAGACGGCCGAGGGCCGCGACGCGCCACTGCGGGTCCAGGCGAGTCGTCCGGCGCGAACCGGCGCCGGCAGCGGCCGCGGGGGCAAGGCTCGGCTGACGGTTAGCGGCGTCGTAACCCGCGAAGCGAGGGGCTCGATTGCGACCGGCCGAGCGAGTTGCGTGAACGCTGCGAAAACGAGCGCGAGACCGACGGCGGCGGCCGCCAGCGTTGCGACCGTATCGACGGTGCGAGAAGGAAGCGAGCGCGCCGATGACGTCTCCTGAATCACTCCGGCGTTAGTGCCCGCTCGCGCGCCCCGCGGACGCTATGTTAGCCGGCCGGTTCCGGTTCGTTCGCGACGATCGCGCCCGCAATGGTCGCCGCGGGCTCGATCTTGTAGTCGATGCCGACGATGCTATCGCGAACCCGCGCGCTCGCGCCGACCGTGACGCCATCCCAGACGATCGAGTTTTCGATCGTCGCGCCCGCGCCGACGGCGACCCGATCGCCCAGAACCGTCGGTCCTACGATCCGCACGCCCGCGCCGAGATTTGCCGCCGCACCGATGCGTACGTCGCCTTCGATCCACACGTCGTGGCCGAGCGTAATATCGCCCGGATATCCGCGCACGCGCGCCGTGCCGAGCAGTCGCATGCGACCCTCGAGGACGTCGCGCGTCGCGCCGCGGTATTCCCCGGGAGTTCCGATATCGCGCCAATATGCGCCGTGCATCTCCAGACCGTAGAACGGTGCGCCCTCGCGCTGCAGCCCCGGAAAGACGTTCTTGCCGAAGTCGTAGAATGCGCTCGGCGGAATACGCTCGAAAACAGACGGCTCGAAGACGTAAACGCCGGTATTCACCAACTGCGAACGTTCCGTGCCCGTAGCGGGCTTCTCTTGGAAATCGACGATGCGGCCGCTCTCGTCGAGAATCACGACTCCGTATTGCGTCACGTCGTCGGCGTGCACGAGACCGATCGTCGCGACGGCTTCGCTTTTCTTATGAAATGCGACCAGCGCGTCGAGGCGCATATCGGTGATCTCGTCGCAGCCGATAACGACGAACGTGTCGTCGTGCAGGAACGACTCCATCGCTTTGACGGCGCCCGCGCTGCCCATCAACGTCTCTTCGTGCAAGTACGTCAGCTTCACGTCGTAGCGCGAGCCGTCGCCGAACGCCTCCACGATCTTGTCGGCGAGATAGTGCACGTTGATCGCGATCTCTTCGATGCCGAAGGAGCGCAGATACCGCATGAGGTGAGCGCTATTGGGTTCGCCCGCGATCGGCACGAGGGGCTTGGGAACTTGCTTCGTCAGCGGGTAGAGCCGCGTGCTCATACCGCCGGCTAGAATCATCGCTTTCAAGAAATCTCCGAACGCGGACCCGACCGCAAACGTTCACCGAGCGCGAGCCACACGAAGTGCAGTAAGGCGAGCTGTCGTCTCCAGCGGGCCGGCTCGCTGATCAGCCGATAGAGCCACTCGAGATTGTACCGGCGCCACAGCTCCGGCGCACGCTCGAGGTTTCCCGCAAGAACATCGAACGAGCCGCCTACTCCGATTCCGACGGCACACTTGGTCTCCTGTAGATACCGCGCGATCCACAGCTCTTGGCGCGGCGAACCCAGACCGACGAAAACGACGTCTGCGCCGCTGGCCGCGATGCGTGCGGCGACCGCCGCGTCGTCGCCCGGACCGAAGTATCCGTCGCGCGCGCCCGCGACGCGCAGCGCCGGGACCCGAGCGCGGACCGCCTGCGCCGCGCGTTCGGCGGTGTCGCCTTTCGAACCGAGAAAGTACACCGCCATACCTTCGCGGGCGAGCGAGGCACAGAGCGGTTCGATGAGGTCGATGCCGGCGACGCGTTCGGGAATCCGAGCGCCCCAAAGGCGCGCCGCAAACAGCACGCCCACCGTATCGCATAGCGAAAGGGCGCTCGCGTTGACGACGCGACGGAACGCGGCATCGCCGCGCGCTCGGACGATCATCTCGGTTCCGAGCGTCACGACGAGCGACCCCGCCCCGGCGCGCGCGAGCGCGACGATGCGCCGGACGGCATCCTCGCTGCCGATCGCATCCACGCGGCAGCCGAGGATGGTTACGGCGGCCATCGCGCTAACGCGCGGCGGCGAGCGTCGCGCGGGTCCGGGCGCGGAACGGTTCGAGCAGCGGACGCAGCCCCGCCGCGAGCTCCGGCGGCATCGCGCCCAGCGGCGAGCGGCAGGCACCGAGGTCGAAGCCGAGTTCGCCGAGTGCCCACTTCACCGGAATCGGACTCGTCGTCGCGAACAGCGTCGCAACGAGCGGCGCGAGCCGCAGATGCAGTTCCGCCGCGCGCGTATTTTCGCCACGCTCGAACGCCGCGAGCATTTCGCGATACTCGCGGGCGCAGAGATGCGCCGCGACGCTGATGAGCCCGTTCCCGCCGAGCGCGAGCGACGGCAGCAGCAGATGATCGTCGCCGACCCAAAAGCCGAAGCCGTCGGGCCGTTCGCGCAAAATCGCCGAAAACTGCGCGAAATCACCGCTCGATTCTTTGACGCCCGCCACGTTTTCGTACCGGCGTGCGAGTTCGAGCAACGTTGCCGGCAGCATATTGGCGCCGGTGCGGCCCGGGATGTTGTACACGACGATCGGCAGCGCCGTCGCTTCGGCGATCGCGCCGAAATGCAGCAGCATGCCGTCCTGCGTCGGCTTATTATAATACGGCACGACGGCGAGGATAGCGTCGACGCCGAGTGCCGCGGCACGCTCGGTGAAGTGGGCGCTGTGCCGGGTGTTGTTGCCGCCCGTGCCGGCCACGACTGCGGCACGTTCGCCGACCGCGTCTTTGACCGCCGCGAAAAGCGCGAGTTTTTCGTCGTCGGCGAGCGCGGGCGATTCCCCCGTGGTCCCGCTGACAACGAGTCCCGTGTTTCCCTCATCGACGAGGAAGCGCGCCAAACGTTTCGCACCGGCGAGATCGACGGAACCGTCGGCGGCGAAGGGGGTAAGCATCGCGGTCAACAGCGGGCCCAGCTTCGGCGCTCGTGTGACGGTGGTCATGAGGCGTGAACTCCCTCGAGAGCCGCGAGCGCTCCGCGCCCCAGCCGAAAATAATCGTGAATCGATTGTTCGCCGCGGGCGACGTCTTCCTCGGGGACCAGCACCGAAATCGTGATATTCGAGTCGGTCGAGTGGATGATCTCGATGCCGCTCTCTTGCAGCGCCGCAACGACGCGGTACATGACGCCGGGCGTCCCGCGCATGCCGGCGCCGACGATCGAGAGCTTGGCGCAGTGCGAGCGCACGCGAATCGCGACGTTGAGGCCCGCGAGCTCCTCGCGCACGAGCGCGAGCTTTTCGTTGTCGACGAGGAAGAAAATGCCGGCGTTATTGACGTTGATCATATCGACCGAAACGTCGCGTTCGGCGAGGCGGCGGAACAGTTCGAGCTCGAGCTTCCCGCGCGCGTCGAGGTCGTCTATTTCGCCTTGGATGACGCGGATGAAGGCGACGTCTCGCAGCGACGTGATACCGGTTACGGGCTTCATGGCGTCGGGCGTGTGGCCTTCATCGATCGTGGAGCCGAACCCCGAGCGCAAGCCCTTGACCACGTACGGCGTCTGCGTCACGCGCCCCAGTTCCGCTGCTTTCGCGTGCACGACTTTCGCGCCGTCAGCCGCGAGCTCGACCATCTCGCCGTAGTTGACGCGATCGAGCGTGTGGGCGCCCGCGATGCGCCGCGGATCGCCCGTCATCACGCCGCTGACGTCGGTAAAGATCTCGACGGCTTCCGAACCGAGCGCGCCGCCGAGCGCGATCGCAGAAAGGTCGCTGCCGCCGCGTCCGAGCGTCGTCACGGCGCCGCTTGCGCTAACGCCTTGAAAGCCCGTGATGACGGGGATGATGCCGCGCTCGAGCGCCGCAAAGACGTTCGCAGGTTCGACCCGCAAAATCTTGGCGTCGCCAAACGTCGCATCGGTGATGATGCCGGCTTGGCCGCCCGTCATCCCTTGCGCATCCGCGCCCCACGACGTTAGCAACTCCGCGAAGATCGCGCAGGCGATCGCTTCGCCGCACGAGATGAGCAAGTCCCGATTGGGCCCGCCGCGGCTCGGTCCGAGCAGCGCGAGCAGCGAGTCCGTCGCATATGGCTCCGGGGTGCGGCCGAGCGCCGAACAGACGACGACGGGCGACGCTCCGCGCGCGCGCGCTTCGAGCACGCGGGAGGCTGCGATTTCGCGCAGTTCGGGCGTCGCGAGCGAACTGCCGCCGAATTTTTGAACGATCGTTTTCATGCCGAAACCGCGCGCGATCGCGCGCCGCCGACGAAGCCGCGCGAGAGGAGCAGTTCGAGAATCTGCACGGCGTTGGTCGCGGCGCCTTTGCGGACTTGGTCCCCGACGATCCAGAGTTGAAAATGACGCTTCGAACCGTCTTCGGCGCGCAAGCGTGCGACGTGAACGAGATCTTGACCCTCGACATCGCGCGGCGTCACGATGCCCGTGGGGTGATAGAGCACGCCGGGCGCGCGGGCGAGCGCATCGGCGAGTTCGGCGACCGTCGTATCGCGTTCGGTCTCGACGAACGCGGCTTCGCTATGCGCGTAACGCACCGGCACGCGCACCGTCGTCGCCGCGATGTGGAGGTTTGGAAGGCCGAGTATCTTGCGGGTTTCGGCGGCGACCTTCTTCTCTTCGCCCGAGTCGCCGTTTTCATCGAGCGTCGAACCAACGAGCGGAATCACGTTGCGGAAGATCGGCGCCGCAAAGGGCGTGCCGTGCGTCGCACCCTCGAGCGAAGAAGCGCCGCGCTCTTCGCCTGCGAGCGCTTCGAGCCCGGCTTTGCCCGCGCCGCTGACCGCTTGATACGTCGCCACGCGCACGCTACGCAGCCCGGCAACCTGCGCTATCGGCGCGAGGCCGACGCAGAGCACGATCGCGGTACAGTTCGCAACGGGAAAGATCTGGTCGCCCGCGCGCGCGGCGTCGGGATTGACTTCGGGCACGATCAGGGGCACGCCATCGGCCAGCCGGAACGTCGCGCTGTTATCGATCACGACCGCTCCGTTTCGGGCACAGCCTTCGGCGAGTTCCGCACTAGCGTCGTCGCTCGATGCGAAAAATATCGCGTCGAAGTTGCCGGCGGCGAGCGCCTGCGGCGTCGCGGTGCGGATCGGCCACTCGCGCTCGCGGTAGCGTAGCGGCTCGCTGCGGTCCCGCGATGCGAACGCGCCGAGTTCGTCGATTGCGATCGCCCGCTCGTCGAGAACGCGCAGGATCATCTCACCCACGACACCCGTCACGCCGACGACGGCTACCTTCACGCTAATCTCCTAAGAACGCGTCGAGTCCGACGGTCAATTTCGTTTGGCGCCGTACGTTTCGTACGGCGAGCAGCACCCCGGCCATGAACGACGACCGCGCGAGCGAATCATGCCGGATCGTCAAGAGTTCCCCTTCGCCGCCGAAGAGCACTTCTTGATGCGCCACGAGCCCGCGCAGCCGAACGCTATGCACCGGCACGTCATCGCGACCGGCCGCCGCCGCGACGCGGCTGGCCGTCAGCTTCGCGGTGCCGCTCGGTTTATCGAGTTTCTTATCGTGATGCAGTTCGACGATTTCGGCCGTCGGAAAATAGCGCGCCGCGGCTTCGGCGAAACGCATCGCGAGCACCGCGCCGATCGCGAAATTCGGCACGAGCGCGGCGCCGACCGTATATTCGTCGCACATCGATTCGAAGCTCACGACATCTTCGTCGGTCCAGCCGGTGGCCCCGATCACGGGCGAGATACGGCGTTCGACCGCCTCCCGCGCGACGTCGATAGAAACGGGATACACGGTAAAATCGACGACGATCTCAGGAGTCGCAGCATCGTAGAGCTGTGCGATATCGTCGTAGAGGATGCCGCTGGGCTTCGCGAGCCCGAGCATGTAGGCGAGATCCGCGCCCGCATCCGTACGATCGAACCCGCCCGCCAGTTCCAAGTCGTCCGCCGCCGAGATCGCCGCGCACACTTCGCGCCCCATACGTCCGAGCGCCCCCGCGACGACGACGCGCATCACCGACGAAGCGCCTACGATACGACTTTCTCGAGCGGCGCGTATTTGAGCATGACCATCTTCTCACCGACGTTGGGGAACATGATCGTGAGCAACCCGTCGCCGCCCGCGCCCGCCGTCGCCGAAACGAGGCCTTCGCCCCACTTAGGATGCCGCACGCGATCGCCGACTTGGAGATCGAGTCCGATACCCGCGCCCGCCGTCTCGTGAATCGCTACTTCGCGCCAGCGGCCACCGGCCGGGCGCTGCATCGGCACGACGTTGCCGATCACTTCGACGCTCGGCATCTCGTCTAAGAAACGCGATTTCGGATGCGCGAACGTGTTGCCGTACAGCGTGCGGCGCATCGCGTAGGAAAGATACAGGCGATCCATCGCCCGCGTGATGCCGACGTACGCGAGACGCCGCTCTTCTTCGAGTTCGGTCATATCGGTCAGCGCGCGGGTATGCGGGAAAACGCCTTCTTCGAGACCGGTCAGAAAAACGACCGGGAACTCGAGTCCCTTCGCCGCGTGCATCGTCATCAAGGTCACGAACGACGACGACGGATCGAGCGTATCGAGATCGCTTACGAGAGCGACGTTGGCGAGGAAGTCGTCGAGGGTCCCAGCATCCTCGCGGGCCTCGAACTCTTTAGCGACGCCGATGAGTTCCTGGAGGTTCTCGAGCCGCGCCCGCGCGTCGGAGGTATCCTCGCTTTGCAACTCCCGAACGTACCCGGATTCTTCCATCACGGCGACGAGTAGATCGCTGATCGAGAGATCGGCCTGCCGCTCGCGTAGCGCCGTGATGAGGTCGGCGAAGCGCTCCAGTTCTTTTTGCTTCTTCGGAACCGCGCGGCGCAGCATATCTTTATCGAAGACCGTCTGTCCGACGGAGACGCCCGCGGCATTGGCCGCGTCGACGAGACTGGCCAACGTCTGCTGGCCGATGGACCGGCGCGGCACGTTGACGATACGCCGGAACGCGACGGCGTCCGCGGGGTTCACGATATAGCGCAGGTACGCCATCATGTCTTTGATCTCGGCGCGCGCGTAGAAACCGACGCCGCCGACGACGCGATACGGAATGCCTTCGCCGAGGAAGCCTTCTTCGAAGACGCGCGATTGCGCGTTCGTGCGATAGAGCACGATGAAATCGCGATACGCCGCGCCCTCGCGTACGAGTTCTTTAATCTTCTCGAGCGCATAGCGCGCTTCGGCGCGCTCCGTTTCGGCACCATAGACGGTGACCGTCTCGCCCGCCGCGCGCTTGGTGAAAAGCTTCTTCTCCGCGCGCGTGGCATTCTGTGAAATCATCTCGTTTGCGACGGTGAGGATCGTTTGCGTCGAGCGATAGTTCTCTTCGAGCTTGAAGACCTTGGCGCCGGGGAAATCTTCTTCGAAGCGCAAAATGTTTTTGTAATCGCTGCCGCGCCACGAGTAGATCGACTGATCGTCGTCGCCGACGACGGTCAGATTCTTATGCTCCTGCGCGAGAACGGCGCACAGCTTGTACTGCGCGTAGTTCACGTCCTGATACTCGTCGACGAGGATGTAGCGGAACTTGTTCTGATAGCGCGTCCGGACTTCGACGTCGGCGTCGAGAAGCTCGATCGTCTTTGCAATCAGATCGTCGAAATCGAGGCCGTTGGATTCGCGCAGCCGGCGATCGTATTCGCGATAGACCTGCGCGATGCGCTCGCCGAAGAACGACGTATTGGCGGTCTCGTATCGATCGGCATTCTGGAGCGCATTTTTTGCTTTGCTGATTTCGTCGAGCGCGGCGCCCGGCGAGATCTGGCGTTCGTCGAAATCCAGATCGTGCAACACGTCGCGCACGATCGAACGCTGATCCGTATCGTCCATGATCGCGAAGTTGGGCGAGATACCGATCTTCTTACCGTCGCGGCGCAGCATGCGCACGCAGGTCGCGTGAAACGTCCCGACCCATAGATCGCGCACCGCGGTGCCGACCATCTTCTCCAGCCGAGCCTTCATCTCGCCCGCAGCCTTATTCGTGAACGTAACGGCGAGAATCCGGTCGGGGAAGACCTTCTTCTCCTCGAGCAGGTATGCGATGCGGTGGGTGAGGACTCTAGTCTTACCGCTACCGGCGCCGGCGAAGATGAGAACGGGTCCATCGATGTGGGTGACAGCTTCGCGCTGAACGTCACTAAGAGCGTCGGTTTGGACAATCATCACTCGTCTTTATTCGCCACGACGCCTCTGCGCGCCTCGAAGCGATTTAGCGGGCGATGCGCAACACATCGGCGCCCGGCGGCGCTAGCGCGAGTACGCTGCTGAGATACGCAAGCGTCGATTCGGCACCCATGTTCCGGTTGACGCCGACTTCTTCCAAGCCGTCGAAGCACGCACCGCCGCTCACCATCACGGCGTTGCGGGAGTTGCGGCCGTAAAACCATTCGAGCCCGCATTCCGCCAGCCGCAGATAGCGCTTTTCTCCGGTAGCGGCCTCCGCCGCAAGCGCCGCGTCGACGAGCGCCGTCGCTTCGAGCGGCTGTTGCGCGTAACGAGCCCGGCGCGCGTTGCGGACATACCAGCCGGCGTTGCCGATGGGGACGAACATGCCGTCTTCGACCGTCACCATTTCATAGAAGTCAAGCGTCTTACGGCCCACTTCGACGAACTCCGGATCGGAAAGAACCGTACCGATCCGCAGTAACGCCTCCGGAAGCCGCGCGTTGTCGTACGTTAGTTCGTTCTCGAACCACTCCCACGTTGCGTCTGAGTGGATCCGAAAACGGGCCACGAGATCCGCCCCGATCCGACGTAACGTCGCTTCGATACCGGCGTGACGGCGGCCGCTCGCTTCGTACGCGTGGGTGAGACCCAAAGCTGCGTAGGCCGACGAACGCACGAAACCCGATTCGTCCACATGCGGCAGCGCCCGGTCGATCCGTTCGGCGCACACGTGACGCCAAGCTTCGCGCAACGCAAATCGCATGCCGAAGCCCATCGCCCAGACCGCGCGCCCGTTACTATCCGGCGTGCCGACGTCGTCGAGCCAGGTGCGCGAGTAGCTCATGAAATTATGATAGCGTCCGTCGGGCATCTGCGCGTCCAGCATGAACGCGAGATAGACGCGAGCGAGGCCAAGCGCTTCGTCGCGATGGCGTTCGTGCGCGCTCGCGGCAATCGCAACCATGAACGCACGCGCGACGTCGTCCGTGCAATACCCCTCCTGACGGTTGGGAATATCGTGGATGGCGTGCTGCGCGATTCCGACATCGTCGGTCAGCGCTCGCAAATGGTCAAGCGACGGCGGACGCCACATACTTACGCGGGCCGAACCAGTTGCGGCGTGCCGCCGAAACGGCCGCCGGGGAGCACTTCCTCGAAGACGCGCGCATAGGCGGCGGCGACGTGCGGCCACGTCATCTGTCGTCCGAAGCGGTAGGCGCGACGTTCGGTCGCACGGCGCAGGAACGGATCGTCGAGCAAGCTGGTGATTGCCGTTGCGAGTGCGCCCGCATCGCGGAAGGGTGCGAGCACGCCGCGCCCGTGCGCGAGCAATTCTTCGGCGTACAGATACGGCGTCGAAACGATCGCCTTGCCCGCCCCCGCGGCGTAGGCCAGCGTCCCGCTTACGATCTGCACCGGATTGAGATACGGGGTAAGATAGATGTCCGTGGCGCTCAGATAGCTCAGCAGTTCGTCGAACTCCAGAAAACGATCGACGAGCTTGACGTTGTTCTGCAGGCCGTACTCCGCGACGAGCGCCGTAAGCTCTTCGCGATACGACTCGCCCTCGAAGCGCCGCACGCCGGGATGCGTTTCGCCGAGGATGAGATACAACGCGTTTGGGTGGCGCGCGACCACCGAGCGCATCGCTTCGACGCCGTATTCGAGGCCTTTCCCGCGACTGATCAGGCCGAAGGTCGAGATAACCATCCGGTCGCTCACGCCGAACGCCGCTTTGGCTGCATCGGTCGACCGGAACGGGACGTCGGGCACGCCGTGATGGATGACGTGCAATTTGTGCGGATCGACCCCGTAGTCGTCGATCAGAATGTCTTTGCCGGTTTGCGAAAGGACGACGACCGCGTCCGAACGCTCGCATAAGCGGCGGGCAACCGTGCGATGCGACTCCGTGGCGTGCGGCAGGACGGTGTGCAACGAAACGACGACCGGCTTTTTCACTTCGTCCAAGAGGTCCAAGAACAACGACCCGTCGGTGCCGCCGAAGAGGCCATACTCGTGTTGCACGTCGAGCAAGCTTGCGGGATGCAGGTCGATCGCGCGCGCGACGTCGCTATACGAATCGCGATCGTCCTGCCGGAGGCGAGCGATCACGCGCGCCGGGTAGACGCGATCGCCGCCGCCGGGCTCGTCGATTGCCACGACGTCGCTTGTCGTTCCGAAGGCAAGGTCGTAGCTGTCGACGACGTCTTTGGTGAACGTCGCAATGCCGCATTCGCGCGGCGGAAACGACCCGAGAAAGAGCGTCTTCGGCGGCGACGGACGGACGGACGGTGGCGTGCGCAGCTCCAAAAGACGACCTCTCACATGCTTACTAAATGGTGAGCTTTCATCTACCGCAAAATTTTAAATAGCAAACGAATCCGTCGTTACACCGAGGTCGCCGGAACCTCAGCGACGATGCGCGCGTCGCGTGCGAGAACGGTTTGCGGCGGGATGAGCGCACCGTGGCCGATTACGGCCCCCTCGGCGATGACGGCTCCCTCACCGACGCGCACGCCGCTTGCCAAGATAGCATCGCTGACGCGGGCTTTCGCGCCGACGTGTACGCCGTCCCAAAGAACGGCGTCATGCACGAGCGCACCCGCGCCGACGTGACAGCCGCCTCCCAGAACCGCGTAAGGTCCCACGACTGCGGAGGGATCGATGCGAACGCCTTCACCGATGAAGGCCGGGATCCGGACGTTGGCGGGTACGCTCGGATCCGCTACGAGCCATAGCGAGCCGCGGGCCGATGCCCTGCGGTCGCCCGATGGTGCGAGCGGAAGTTTGCGATCCAGCACGTCGCGATGCGCTTGCAGGTACTGTTCGGGTCGACCGACGTCGAGCCAATAATCTTCCGTCACGTACGCGAACAGCGTGTCGCCGGCTGCGAGCATCGCGGGGAAGATCTCACGTTCGATCGAGACGCTGCGACCGCTTGGAATCCGGTCGAGAACGCAGCGATCCAGGAGGTACGTACCGGCGTTGATGCGATCGGTCGGCGCATCTTCACGCGGCGGCTTTTCGACGAAACGCGAGATGCGGCCGTCGCTATCGCAAACCACGCAGCCGAACGCCGATGGATCGTCGACGCGGATCGCATGCAGAACGCCGAGCCCGCCCTTACGTTCGTGAAACGCGATCATCGCCCGCAGATCGAGGCTCGTAAGCACGTCCCCGTTGAGTACGAAGAAGGCGCCGGTGAGGTGCCGCTCCACATTCTTGAGCGCGCCCGCGGTGCCGAGGGGGGAGGCTTCCACCACGTAGGTGATGCGCATGCCGACGCGCGAGCCGTCACCGAGATGGTCCTCGATCGCCTGGGGCAGATACCCCGCCGCGAGAATGACCTCGTCGACGCCCGCTTCACGCAGCCGCCCGAGGTTGCGTTCGAGAAAGGGCACGCCGAACAGCGGGACCATCGGTTTCGGAGTTCCGTACGTGAGCGGTCTCAGGCGCGTTCCCTCGCCCCCGACCAAGATGACAGCCTGCAAATGAGCTCCCAAAGCGACTTTCCTCACGGCTTCTTCGCCAAAGACGGTCGTCTCGCCTCACCTCACCTCACTGGAGGGGTTGCTTCACCGCCATCCAAATCGCACTCCGCAACACCGGTCCCGGTTCGTCTAATGGTAGGACAGCAGACTCTGACTCTGCTTATCGTGGTTCGAGTCCATGACCGGGAGCATAGACGGCCCTATCGTCTAGAGGCCTAGGACGCTGCCCTCTCACGGCGGTAACGCGGGTTCGAATCCCGCTGGGGCTACCAGAAAAACTAGATTACGAGGCTTTCCGCCTCACCGACCCGGATGACGCGGTCGAAATGTCACATCCGTGTCACGTACGGGACGAGGCCAATCAGCTGACCTGCCGCATAAACTCGGCAGCGGCTGCCGCGTCTCGTTCTTCATATACCTGGATGTAGCGGTCGACGGTCACGGCGATTATCGAATGACCAAGCCGGCGTGAGATGACCTCAATTAAAACGCCCGCCTTCGCGACCCCGGCTCGTTCGACCAGATCGCTGAAAGCACTTGGAAATTCCAAGGGTTCGTCGGGCTGCCATCCCGTTTTGATCGTGCGCGGCGTCGAATCGCGAAACCGACGATCCGATCGTGTCCCAGGGCGTGGTGCCCCATCGATTGGGACCTCACATTCACCGCCAGTACGATGAAATGGTCAAGTATGCAACCGCGCTTCGGCTCGGCACCGCCCAAACCGAGGCGATCCTGCGCCGTTTCACGCGCAGTAACGTGCAGCACCCGACGTACAAAGCGCTCAACTATCTGATCGATATGGCAGCAATATCATTGTTGACGTTGAGGCGACGCCGGCGCGGACGAGTCAAGAAATTGTCGCAGCTCGGCGGACGATCGAGCGTGTTGAGTCGAAGTTTGGCATCGCCCCGACGACTTTGGGCGCCGACAAAAGCTACGGTACCGTACCGTTCTTAGCGTGCTGATCGATCGAAACATTACGCCGCATATGCCAGTGCTCGATTGGACGCATCAGGGAGCCTGGATCGAAAGCCGTCGACTTTATCTTGGGCAAACGCGCCCGGGCTCGGGCAATCGACCGACGGTTCGTTAGCCGGCGTGCCGCCAAGCCGCCCGCCGGCTATCGAACTGTATATCCGCCGTCGATCACGAGCGTGTTTCCGGTCATAAAGCTGGATACATCGGAGGCCAGGTAGACCGCCGCACCGCCCAACTCGTCGGGTTCGCCTGGCCGGCCCATCGGGGTCGCGCCGAGCCAGGCGCGGCTTAGCGCCGGATCGGCGAAATAAGGTGCCGTCATGTCGGTCCGCATGTAGCCCGGCGCGATGGCATTGATGCGCACGCCGTATTCAGCCCATTCGGAAGCCAAGCTTTTGACGGCCATGATCACACCCGCTTTCGAGATGTATAGGCCGATTGTTTCTGCGGCACATTGACGATCATGCCGGACATCGAGGCGCAATCGCGCAGGCCTGCGCGGTGAAAAAGACCCCGGTCAAATTGATGCCGATCACCCTGTTCCAATCTTCGAGCGAAATCGTTTCCGCCGGCGCGTTGCCGTCGATGCCGGCATTGCACAGCGCGATGTCGACCCGGCCCCACCGTGCGCGCATTTCCTCCACCGCGCGAACGGTGTCGGACGGAAGCGTGACATCGCCGGCACAACCGCGGGCCTCGACGCCGTTCGCCGTGAGCGCATCAATGCGACACGCAGTGTTGCTTCGTCTCGGTCCGTAAGCATAATGCGTGCGCCGTGAGCACCTAGCGCTTGTGCCATCGCTAGACCCAAACCTCGAGCGCCACCCGTAACGAGCGCGGTGCGTCCAGTCAGATCGAACATGAGCCGTCCTTTTCGAGCTAAACGAAAGTGATCGGCGAAAGTTCGCCGTAGTCTGTGAACATCAGAACCGCATCCGCGACTCGCTCGTCGGCCGGACATCGCACAGACGGCATAGTTTGGGAACGCTAACCGCGAAGATGCGAGCTTACGAACGACCGCGCCCGAACCGCGAGATCATACCCGTCGCTCCACAAATTGCGCCAAACGCCTAGCGTATTGGAAAGGCTCGGCGAAACCACCGTTGATGAAAAGCTCTCGAAAGTAATTATTCCCGCATACCGGAGTTCGGCGAGAGCCTTAAAGAACGTTGAGAAGTCGACCGAACCCGAGCCCAAGTAGCCGCGATGGCTCTCACCAACATGAACGTAAACGAGTTTATCGCCGCAGCGGCGCACTGGGCCTGACATATCGTCTTCCTCGATGTTCATGTGATACGTGTCCAGGTGAACGCCGACGCCGGGCTCGTCAATCTCCGCGATGAAGCTCAGCGCGTCGTCAGCGGTCGTCAGCAAATTCGTCTCATAGCGGTTGACGACTTCAAGTCCAAGTGTCACGCCCTGCGCGACCGCCTTTCGCGTAACACCTTTGAGAACGCGGATCGCGTTGGCTCGGCCCGCGGCCGTCGGAGGGTGCAAGTACTTCTGAAAGGCACTGTAGAGAATTCCGCCCATATACGTCGAGCCCATTTGCACCGCGCAGTCGAGGGCTGCGTGCAGCAATGCCTCGCCGGCGGCGACGGCGACGACGTCTTCGCTCGAAATATCGGTTGCAGCGGACAAACCCAGAGAACAGGTTGCTTCTAATCCATACTCGTCGAGGAGCCGACGCGTCATCGCAGCGTCGACTGACGAGGGGTCGAGCAATGGAACTTCGATGATATCGTTTCCGATCCGGGCAAACTGGCCGCTGTGGTGTCTTTAAGCTTGGTCCGGTTGGAACCATCTCGCGTTCCCGGCCTCTGGTCGAGTGGTCTCGATTCGTCTCGGCTGGCAGCGCCTGGCAAAGTGTGTAGAAGCGGTTCCCTCCCGTTGCCGTGAGGAGCGCCGCGGTCGACGGTCCAATCTTCTGCACATGAAGCGCAAACGAAAGGATGGGACGGCCTTCGCCGAGCTGCTCGCTTCCAAGGACCAGGACGTTCTCAAAGAGATGCTCTCGCTGGTGTACGCCGCTGCCAGTCGAGCAGAGCGAAGAAGGGATGGTCGAGCGAAGATATATGTCGCCCGAAAGCCTCGAACTCGTTCTTCAGACACAAATCCGGACGCGGTTCGACCGTCTCGCTGACAAACAGCAACAGCCCCGGTCCCCGTGGCGCTCGTTGTTATCGATACGTCAGGATTATAATCGAGCTCAATTGGTGTTTCAGACCGGAGTTGCTGGTGTTGGGGGTAAAATAGCCGTGGACGACAGCGATGGTGCGTTTCGAACGCTCGGCGGAATCGAGGTACCGCTCTTCGTGCTCGAGGGCAAAGGGATTCGGGCGAGCGTCTCGGCCTACGGCGCGCATCTCCTCGCGCTCGAGGTGCCGGATCGCGAAGGCCAGCGCGCGAACGTCGTCCTCGGCTTCGCCTCACTCGACGCGTATTGCACGGGAACGACGTATTTCGGCGCGACGATCGGCCGCTACGCGAATCGTATCGCGCACGGTCGCTTCACGCTCGACGGAACGGCGTATCAGCTTCCATGCAACGACGCGCCCGATACGTTGCACGGCGGTTCGTACGGCTTCAATCTCGCGACGTTCGCGGTCGTTCGTAGCGATGCGAACGCCGTGACGCTCCGGCACGTCAGCCCCGCGGGCGATCAAGGGTTCCCCGGGTGCCTGACGCTCGACGTGACGTATGCGGTCGAAGCGAACGCGCTACGCGTCGCGTATGAGGCGACGACCGATGCGCCGACGGTCCTCAACGTGACGAACCATAGCTATTTCAATCTCGAGGGTGAAGCGTCGGGCTGCGTCTACGATCACGAATTGCAGATCGACGCGGAGCGATACCTGCCGATCGACGCGACGTCGATTCCGCTCGGCGAGCTTCGCGATGTCGCGGGGACGCCGTTCGATTTTCGTACGCCGCACGCGATCGGCGAACGCATCCGCGCGGCCGACGATCAACTCGCGAACGCCGACGGGTACGATCACAACTGGGTCCTCTCGCCGCCTCGGACGTCGGGCGACGTGCGCCGTTGCGCCCGCGTTCGCGCGCCGCGCTCGGGCCGCGTCATCGAATGCGAGACGGATCAGCCCGGCCTGCAATTCTACACGGCAAATAAGTTGACGGGCGCACTTTGCGGCCCGCACGGCAATCTCTATCGCCAGGGCGACGCGTTTACGCTCGAAACGCAGGGCTTCCCGGACGCACCCAATCAGCCGTCGTTTCCCTCGACCGTCTTGCGGCCGAGCGAAACGTTTTGCTCCGAAACCGTCTTTCGATTTTCCGCCCGATGAGCCTCGCGAGTCGTTCGTGAATGCTGAGCGAGGCGCGCGCACGTATCGAGCGCCCGGCCGTGTGAATCTCATCGGCGAGCACACCGATTATAACGACGGCTTCGTGTTGCCGGCCGCAATCGCGTACGCGACGCGCGTGAGGGCGACCCCGCGTGGCGATCGATGTGTGACCGTCGAATCGGACGGTTTCGCGGGCGACGTCGCGTTCGATCTCGACGCGCTCCAACCGGGTGTGAAGGGGCACTGGAGCGATCTCATCCGCGGAATGCTCATCGAGGTACGGAGCGAGGGCGCGCGGCTTCGAGGTCTCGATCTGACGATCGAGAGCGACGTGCCGATCGGTGCGGGTCTGAGTTCGTCCGCGTCGGCCGCGGTCGCCGTCGGATTCGCCGCGCTCGACATGGCGGGGATCGCGGTCGATCGCGTCGCGCTCGCACTCGCCGCACAGCGCGCGGAACGCAAACACGCGGGTGCGAACGTCGGCATCATGGATCAATTCGTCTCGGCCAACGCCCGAGAAGGGTCTGCACTGCTGCTCGACACGCGATCGCTCGCCTTCGAGAACGTCGCGCTTCCGACGAGCGCCGCGTTCGTCGTCTGCAACACGATGGTCAAGCACGATCACGCGACCGGCGGCTACAACGCACGTCGCGCCGAGTGTGAAGAAGGCGTCGCCGCGCTGAGTCTGCGCTATCCACGAATCGTCGCACTGCGCGACGTCTCGCTCCCCGAGCTCGAAGCCGCGCGGGACGATCTCACGGATGTCGTTTTCCGGCGCTGCCGGCACGTCGTCACGGAGAACGCGCGCACGGTCGCCGCGGCGCACGATCTCGTCGCGGACGATCTCGCGGCCTTCGGCCGCGAGATGGATGCCTCGCACGCGAGCATGCGCGACGACTACGAGATCAGCGCGCCCGAGGTCGACACGATGGTCGAACTCGCACGGGCGTTCGGTTCGAGCGTCTACGGCGCACGCATGACCGGCGGCGGCTTCGGCGGGAGCACCGTCAATCTCGTCGCGAGCGACGCGGTGGATACGTTCGTCGCCTACATCGCTTCCGCGTACCGAGACGCGACGGGAACCGAGCCCGCGATCTATCTCGGTGTCGGCGCCGCGGGCGCGGCGCGCGTCGACGCCGGTGACGAGCGGACTCGGTGAGCGACGATTGGCGAGCGCGCCCGCATCGGCGCCGCAACGCGCTGACGGGTGAGTGGATACTCGTCTCTCCGCAGCGCACGCAGCGCCCGTGGCAAGGCGAATCGACCGCGCACGCGCACGATGCTTCGGATCCATACGATCCGACCTGCTATCTCTGTCCGGGAAATCCGCGCGCCGGCGGCGAGCGTAACCCGCAATACGCGCGAACCTACGTTTTCGACAACGATTATGCGGCGCTCGTGCCCGACGCCCTCGCCGGTGGCCTCGATGATGACGAGTTACTCGTCGCGCGCCCCGAGGCCGGTCGCTGCCGCGTCGTGTGTTTCACGCCTCGGCACGATCTCTCGATCGCGCATATGGCGGCGTCGGACGTCCGCGCCGTCGTCGATGCGTGGGCGGATGAATACGTTCGGCTCGGAGCGCAACCGGGGATCGCATCGGTCGTGATCTTCGAGAATCATGGTGCGGCGATGGGTGCGAGCAATCCCCATCCCCATGCGCAGATCTGGGCGACCGAGACGATCCCGAACGAGCCGGCGAAAGAGCTCGCTCAGAGCGCCGCCTATCGCGCGTCGCACGACGGGGCGTGTCTGCTTTGCGCGTATGCCGCACGCGAGTGCGAAGGCGGTGAGCGCATCGTCTACGCGAACGATGGTGCGGTCGTGCTCGTGCCGTTTTGGGCCGTGTGGCCGTTCGAGGCGATGATCGTGTCGCGCCGCCATCGCGGCTCGCTCGCCGAACTCGACTCGAGCGAGCGCGATGCGCTCGCGGACGCGATGGGCGTTCTCACGCGCGCGTACGATCGCGTCTTCGACACGCCGTTTCCGTATTCGATGGGCTTCCATCAGCAGCCGACCGCGGATATGGCGATCGCCGACGACGCTGCCGAGATGCATCTCCACGCGCACTATCTTCCACCGCTGCTGCGGTCGGCGAACGTTCGAAAATACATGGTCGGCTTCGAACTGCTCGCGATGCCGCAACGCGACATTACGCCCGAGAGCGCCGCGGCGCGACTGCGCGAACTCGTCACGCCATCGTGATGACGACCTTCCCGGAATTGCCTTCGTCTGCGATGTGATAGGCTTTGGCGGCATCGTCGAGCGCGTACCGGTTCGTCACGGTCGTCTCGGGATGCAGCCCCCAGCGCGCGAGGCGTTCCGCGAGTTCGGCCATATGCGGCAGCGACGTCACCCACGAGCCGAAAAGCGTGATCTGCGGATGGATGAGCAGCGGCGAGACGTCGAACCGCACGTCGTTGCCCTCACCGACAAACGCGCAGCGACCCCAGTGTCGCGTGCCCTGCAACGCGAGCGTTCGTGCCGCGGGCGCGCCCGAACAATCGACGCTCGCCTCACACCCCTTCCCGCTCGTTACCTCGCGGATCCGATCGAGTGCGTTCGCATCGGCGGGGAACGCGTCGTCCACGGCGCCGAGCGAGACCGCGAGATCGCGGCGCTGCGCGCTCGTGTCTGTCCCAATGATGTGGTGCGCGCCGAGCGCGCGGCCGAGCATCGCGGCGGCGAGTCCTACGGGCCCGAGGCCGGTCACGAGCAGGCGATCGTACCCGTTGACCTTCATGCGCGTCACGGCTTCCCACGCGGTGCCGAAACCGCATGAGATGAGCGCGCCGTCGACGTACGAGAGCTCGTCCGGCAGATGGATGCACGTGGTCTCTTCGGCGAGCATGTACGGCGCGTGTCCGCCGTCGCGTTGCCAGCCGTGCGCCGCGCGTAGCGGGCTCGTGCACGAGATCATGTAGCCGGCCTTGCAATCCTCGCAGACGCCGCAACCGCTGATGTGATAGACGATCACGCGATCGCCCGCGTTGAATTCCTTGCAACCCGGACCGACCTCGACGATCCGACCGCACGGCTCGTGGCCCGCGATGACGTCGCGGTATGCTTCATCGCCCGTGCCGAGATGTTCGCGATAGATCGCGCGGATGTCGCTGCCGCAGATGCTCGACGCTTTGATCTCGACGAGCACCTGGCCGTACCCCAGAACGGGCACGGGCTGCTCGCGAAACGCGACGGTCGAGTTGCCGGGCAGCGTGACCCCCTTCATCATCGTGGGTCGCTCGGAATCGTTAGCGTTCGTCGAAGTCGCGTGTCGCATCGGGAACGTCTACGGCGGCGAACGTCCGACGCCTTCGCTTCGACCCGGCGTCCTTCGAGCGAACTACGAATCACTCGGAGGATGGAATCTGCCATCTTCCGTCGGCTCCCTGGTCCTACGTACCCCACGAGGGCAAAAGAGTTACTAAAAGCTGCTAAGACGTTCGAGCGCTGCCGCGCGTCGCTGCAGATCCTCGCGCGCCGATGAGCTCTTCGAAAGTCGTGCGCGGCGGCACGATGGTGCTCTGGATCGGTCCAAGCGATTCACCCGCTTAGCGAAGCCGCTCGAGGTCGAACCCGGGGGTGAGAGTTCGTATCCCTTACATCTGACTAAGATTCTACGACGATTTAACAGCTGGCCGCCCCTTGGAGTCTTGAGCGTGATCTCGCGACGGACTTGGTCATCGGTGCATCCTCAAGGATCCCCGAAACGATCGCGGAGATCGTGGATTTTGTTACGGGCTCGCGGTTTGCATCTGTAGCCGGCAAATGACCGAGATCATAGCACTCTTCAGACGGTGATCTCAGATGAAATTTTTCAATTTTGGCCCTCCGAAGCTGGCCGTTGGCGCTATTCACCTTCGCGGGCACGTACGATCGATCGTGGCGAGCCGTGTAGGCGAGACTGAAGAGGCGTCCGATTGACAAAGCGACCGCCGCATAAGGGGCACCTAGCGCTTCCGAACGTCGAGTTTACTATGCTGGATAAGTCGAAAGCAGGGCCCGCGTCTCGGCCACGACTCGACCAGCGAAGGCAGGGTCGCGCACTTGTGCGGAGCCAAGCATAGGCTGGCCCTTCTCGTCGAAGTACACGCCGGTGTCGTTGGACTCGTCGGTCAAGACCTCGGTGATCACCCGAGCGGCAAGTTGCGGGGTGCTCCATTATTTGATGTGGGGGCGCCAGCGGCCCGAGAACGTACTTCCCCAGGAAGCGGAAGACGACGTTCGCGTCGCGGCCGAGGCCGGTGCTAGGATTGAAGCCCGGTTCGACGGCGTTAAAACGGAGCCTCGGCGTCTCGCGCGCGAACACGAGCACGGTGGCGAGATTGCACTGCTTCGAGGTGGCGTACGCATCGAAGCCGGGATTGGACGAGCCGCCTGGCAGCCATTCGCCGCGCGCGCTGGCCTCTGCCGAAATGTAGCGCGCACCGCGGAAGCCGGCCGCGACGGCGGGCTTGCGCTCGGGATCCTCGACGCCGGAGCAGATGAACACGACGTGCGCGCCGTCAGGAAGGTGTGGGATGAGCGCCCCTGTGAACGCGAACGGCCCGAGGTGGTTGGACGCGAAGGCTTGATCCCACCCCTGCGCCGTCCGCGCGGACTTCATCGGCATAATGCCCGCGTTGTTCAGCAAGCCGGCGATAGGAAGACCGAGCGCGACGATCTCCGCGGCCGCGCGCTTTACACTCGCAATGTGCGAGAAGTCGCAGACAACGGACACGGCGCGCCCGCCGTTTTGCTCGATGGCCTTCTGAACTCCGCTAAGCCTTCCGGCGTCGCGCGCGACCAGCACAACGGTGCTGTGTTTAGCCACCTCAAGTGCGGTCGCGCGGCCGATGCCCGAGGTCGGCCCGGTGATGATAAATGCCTTGCGGTCGGGTTGACCATAGGTCGACATTTGCTTTGCCATCTCTTCTCCCAAGTGTCTATCTAGTCAGTCATCAGCGAGAACAAAAAAATCAAGACACCATTCTCCAAAGGGCTTCGAAGCCGGCCCTGCAGTGCTTCTTTGCGTTCGCTGGGTGCTGGGCGACAAAGTCCATCATTGCTTCCGCCACTGAATTCGTAAGTGTCAGCACCAAAGCCATTGGGGATTTGCTCAGGGAGCCGGTCGTGCGAACCCGCTCCAGTAATTCCACTGGGCCGGCCATAGCTTCGTTAGCCGCAGCACGGGTTGCGGGCGTGATCTCATCGGACGCGTCGAGTTGAGCCAGGGCGCGCCGCTTCTCGGGGAACGAGAGAGACCAATTCATCCAGTTTTGCCAGACGTAAAAGAGCTGCTCACGAAGCGCTGCACTTTTCCGGAGGTCCCGCATTGCAGCAGACGCCATGTCGATCTTCAGCTCGAGGTAAAGCGCGTTGAAGAGGTCGGACTTTGTTTCGAAATACGTAAAGAGCGAGCCGTTGGCAACGCCAGCTTCCTTGGCGATGCCTGCTGTCGGCGCACTCAGTCCTTGCGCCACGATAACGCGAGTTGCGGCGGCGAGGATCGCGCTGCGCTTATCGTCGCTTTTTGGCCTCGCCATATGATTCATCGTATAGTAAAGCGTCTAGACAGTCAACTGTTTTAAATGTCGGGGACGCGTGTTCCTCGATCGGTTCGCACGTAGCGTAGTGCGTCGACGAGAAGGCCTTGCGAAAGGGTCGGTTAGGATCGCGGTTGACAACGTCACCTTGGAAAGGTACGGCATGTCAACCGTTCTCATCACCGGCCGCCATACGGGCATCGGCCTCCAGGCCGCAACCACCATCGCCTCGGAGTTTCGTCTCAATCGGTGCTGGCCGGTCGCGATCTTGCGCGAGTTGACGCAGCTGCGGCCGCTCTCCGTAAAAGGTACGGGGTTAAGGTCGCTACGCTCGCGCTCGACCTCTCGTCGCTCGATTCTGTCGGCGTGGCTGCGGCGGCGTCTCGCGCGATGATCAAGAGTGGCGAGATCGATTCGCTTCAAGCCATTCTCTGCAACGCCGGAGCGCAGTTCCACGGCCCGCTCTCCTATAGTGCCGACGGCTACGAGGAAACGTTTGCGGTCAACTGGCTCGGGCACTTTCTGCTCCTGAATTTGTTATTGGACTGCGTCTCGGAAAAGGGGCGGATCGTATTCACCGCCAGTGGAACGCACGATCCGGCGACGATGAACGGCAAGATGGTCGGCGCCGCCGTGGAGCCCGACGCGAAAAAAGTCTGAGAGCCGCCCGTTCTCGATGTCCCTCAGGCGACTTGGGTGGAGAATGCGCGGCCATACGCTTCGACGCGGTGGGCGCATAACGCGCCGCTACCAACCACGCCGTTCTCACATCATCGCGAAGTCACCGCTGCAAGTTTGACACTTCTTCGAAGTCGAGGATTTGCGGTTCTCGGCCGCAAGAGGCGATGAAGGCAAGCAATTGCCCTGGCCCGATGCCCATGCTCTCCGTATGCACGAGCGGGTGAAAGTTCAACTGCTCGGCCGTTAACAAAGCCGCATCGACCACGACCGTTACCGAGCCGCCGAGATCGTTGATTAGGGCGAGCGGGGTGAGCGTGCCAGGCATCACGTCGAGCACGTCTTGCATCGTCGCCGGCGGTGTGAAGCGCAGTTGCCCGTTCGCACCGATACGGAGGTGTAATCGTTTGAGGTCGATGGCGCGGTCTTCATCGGCGACGATCAGGAAGAGCCGCCGTTTCTTGTCTTGCAGTAATAAGTTTTTGGTAAAGCGTCCGCCGAGGTGATTTCCGCGTAACGCCTTCCCCTCCTCAACGCTGCGGTGCTCGGGATACGGCACAATTTTCGTCTGAATGCCCAGCTCGTCGAGACGCTGTAAGAGCCGATGGCGACCGTCGCCGTCGGATAGGCCGTCATCTGTCACCGTCTCACTCGCACCGATCCGACGCACCGCTTATCCACCTCGGTTACTCGCGATCGTTTCAAAAAAGCCGCTCGGCTTCGGCGATACGAATTCAGTCATCACCTCGACAAATGTATCGCGCTTGTTTTCGGTCAACGCCATGTTATGCCGTCGTTCGAAACCGATAGTCGACGAGGGCTTGCCGCTCATCGAACGCCCGCAGGGGCTTCCGGAAATGTGCGCGGGATAAACCTCGACGTAATCGGGCAGGGCGAGGAGCTTGCCGTGCAACGATGTGAACAGCGCGTCGGCCGCGTTTTCGCCGCCGAAATCTGAACGCCCGATGTCACCGACGAAGAGCGTATCGCCCGTAAGGACCATCCACGGTTCCTTCGCGCGTGAAAGATCGGTCACGAGAAACGAGGTGCTTTCCGGTGTGTGGCCCGGTGTGTGGAGCGCTCGGATGACCACGTTGCCGAGCGAGATTTCGGTGCCATCATCCAGCGGCGTGAACGGAAATCGCAGGTCGGCGCTGCGGTGGTAGTAGATCGGCGCGCCGGTGCGTTCCGAGAGTTCGCGTTCTCCCGATCGGTGATCGGCGTTCACGTGCGTGCACAAAATCGCTTCGATCTTCATCCCGCGATCTCGCGCAATATCGATATATTGATCGACCTCAGACTGAGGATCGACGACCGCCGCGCGGCCTTGACCACCTCAACCGAAAACGTACGAAGCGCAGCCGGTCTCGGATCGAAGAATCTGACGGAAGATCATTAGGGTGAAGCTCCTATGAGCGGTTGTGGAGAAAGCGGAGCGGTCCCGCCTCGGACGAGCGTTTCGCGCATGCGTATTGCGACGATAATGCCGGAGAAAAACGTGAGTGCCGAAACGACGAGGATCGCGCTACCTTCACCGAGTCGATCCGCGACGACGCCTGAAATGAGTGCTCCAAACGCATAGCCGGAGTCGCGCCAGAGTCGATACACGCCGACCGAACTCGAGCGGACCCGCGGATCGACGACATCGCCGATCGCAGCGAGCAAGGTCGGATAGACCAGTGCCGTACCCGCGCCAAGCGCTATTGCAGCGAGCAGCCACAGCGTGAAGCTATCGCGCACAATGAAGAGCGCGATCGCGAGCGACTGCAACCACATACCGGCCGCGATCATCCACTTGCGCCCGAGGCGATCGGAAAGCGCGCCCGTACCGACTTGCAGCAATCCCCACGTTGCGGGATACACCGCGGCGAGAATTGCGATTTGTCCGATGGGGAGACCCGCCCCGGCAAAATAAAGCGGTAAGATGCCCCATGCGAGACCGTCGTTGAGATTGTTTACGAGACCGGCTTGGCTGATCGACGAAAGCGTCCGGTCGCGCCACGACACGTGGGCAAATATCTCGCGAAAGCTTTGCAGCACGGGAAAAGCCGTCGGCCGCAGAGACGCTTCAAAGTGCGCGTGACCGCGCGTCTCGCGCACGGCGGCGATGGAAAGGACGAGCGCGACCGACGACGTCACGATTCCGAGAACGAAAGGCCAGGGCCGAAGCCCGTACGCTTGCGCGATGCTTCCGCTGGCGTACGCTGCCGCCGCAACGGCTAGATATCCAGCAAATTCGTTGAGCCCCATCGCGAGGCCGCGCTGCTTCGGTCCGACGAGATCGATCTTCATGACGACGGTCATGGACCAGCACAAGCCTTGATTGATGCCGAGCAGAACGTTCGCAAAGACGATCCAGCCCCACGAAGGCGCCCACATCAGCAAGAACGGGATCGGCAAGGCCACGAGCCAACCGGCGACGAGCAACGGCTTGCGCCCCGTTCGATCGGCAGTCCGGCCGGCGTACAAATTTGCGAATGCCTTCGTGAAACCGAAAGTAACGATAAAGGCAACGACGACCGCCTGCGAACCGAGATGAAAGAGCTCTTTGCCCATGAGCGGTACGACGTCGCGCTCGAGCCCGATCATCGAACCAACGAACGCGTTGATAAACACCAAAAGCCAGAACTGCCCGGCATTTGCAGCGAGACCAAGTCGCACGGATGTCACGCGGTCAGCCTGCACGAGAAAGCTCCTCGCCGGCCGCTTCCCACTCAATCGGCCCAATGGCAATTCGCGTCGCATCGAAACCGCGTTCGCGTAAGATTGCGACAGCTTCATCCGCAAACGTGCAGTACGGCCCGCGACAATACGCTACGTACCGCTTCGATTTCGGCAGGGTGACCTTGCCCGATTTTAGTTCGGCGAGGGGCGTGTTGATGGCTCGCGGCAAGTGTCCGGCGGCATACTCCTCGGCGACGCGCGTATCTAAAAGTGCGACGTGCGGATCGGCGATCAAGGCGTGCACGATATCGTAATCGGTCACTCCCGCGTCGCGTTCACCAAGGTGTTTGCGGACCGTAGCGGCTAGGCGAGAATCATTCTGTTCCGCCACTTCGCGGAGGTTCTGCAGCAAACGATAGACGTTCGAGTCCGCAACGCGATAAAACGCATAGGTACCGCGGCGATCGACACTAACGAGCCCGCATTTGGCGAGAACTTGGAGATGCTGCGACGCGTTCGCAATAGATAAAGCAGTTTCGCTTGCAATATCAGCAACCGTTCTTGGCCGCTGAGCGAGGAGCTCGAGAAGCTCGAGACGATGTGGATTCGAAATCGCGGCCGGAACGCGCGTCAGCGCAGAATAAACATCATCCTTGAAGCGCCTTTTGGCTGCTGGGCCAAGATGTCGGAAGCTCACATTCAAGAAATTTATTGAATATAGGCTTCATTCCTCCCTCCCGGGACCGCGATCCTATAAAAGACCACCGGATATGAGTCGTAGGTCGGTCTCGCAGGGTAACGCGCTCCCGAGACGGCGGCTACTGCATCATCGCCGGCATTCCGTCGGCCACAAATTTATCAATCTCGCGCACGTGAGCATGGATCAGTGCGACCATGTGCGGATCATCGGACGTTTCGGTTACCGCAATCCCGCGGGGAAGCATCGCGAGCTGACAGCGATATTGTCTGCTCTTGGCAAACAGCGCCGGCACGCTACGGCTCATCGGGTACGGGAACGCTTGGTCTTGGTCGAGCCGCTCATACATCGTCGCGACGTGCTCCTGGAGCAGGGTCGCAGTTGCCGGATCATCAGATTCCGAAACTGTCTTAATTCCAATGGGAAGCGTCGTCACTGTGCGGCGGACGAAATCATGGCGCTGGAAGAGCGCCATTCCGGTGCGCATCGGAACTCACATATTGCCCGGCGCCAGCATGTCCATCATTGTAGTGATCTAGCAATTCGCGTCGGTCGAGAATCGCTGTATCGTCTTTTTAACGAACTTCAACTCCTTCGAATCGGATCATGGCGCACGTTATCCGCGCGAGCAGACGTTCCACCGATCCTTGCGCGCGCTCGCCTCAATCGCGTACGTTGCCGATTTCGTTTCGCGACACGGATGCCTCCGTAGCCGATGCGGATCGCCGCTTTGCGCGCGCCTTCAGCGGTCGTTCTAAGTTACTTCGCTCGGACGTACTTGTTCATTGAGGTGCTGCCAACACCGACCGAAGCGCCGGGATTTGCGTTTACAAATTCGTTCGCGTTGAGCACGACGATGTTTCGCGGCTGTACGGTGCCGTCCCAATTAGGATACGTACTAGCTTTGACATTGTACGTAACGAGCTTCTTCTCTTCATCGACGGTGTACGTCCCGAACAGTGCAATGCTCCCGGCAACGATTGCCTTATTTTCATCGGCAGATCCCGTTGTCCGATTGTTAGAAGCCAGCTTCGGGATGTCGCCGGCGATATGAATTTGAACGAAATGGCCATCGTACGTAAATATGAGAGTGCCGTTCGGCTTCTCTCCAAATGGAAACGACTTCTTGCCATCCGCCGTCGTCGCCTCGGACACAACGTAATCCCAAGTGCCGACCAGTTGTTGCTTGAGCGTTTTATTTGGCTCGGCGATTGCTGCGGATGCGAAGAAGATGCCGAATACGCAAACAGCCGCCATGGCACGAGTTTGTTTCATTCTTGTCTCCCTAATGTTGCAGTGAGAAGTCTTGCGAGTACCGTTACATCGTGAAATTCCGCGGCCCGAGCTCCCATCCGTTGCGCCAGAGGTTATATCATTCCTGAAGCCATCGACGCCACGCGATAGACCATTCGTAGCGCCAATCGCTCGCCCGCGAGCAGCCGTCGCTCGCTCATACACTGACGTATCGGCGAAGACCATGAATTTTGCAATGCCAACCCACGGCGCGCATTAACTTTGCCAGCCGACATCAGCCTCGTTTGCAGCGCAACCGAAATTAACAAAGCTGTGAAGGCGTCGGCGTCGTGTAATTTGTTCGGCACATTCGCGGATTGCGCTCGTTTTACGGCAGCCACATTGTGCGCGCCGCTGAACCCTATGTAGCCGGCAATGAGAACGGCCCGCAGTACATCCGTGAAGAGCCCGCCGTCGAAAGGGCGGTCCGGCGGACGTAGAACGACCGAAACCATACGCTTTCCACTCTTATCGTGCGCATCCGGCAAGCCGTTTGATCCGGAGATGAACTTAAGCGGAAGCAGAGTGTAACACAAGATCTCAGATTCCGCAACGATTCGTCTCTGGCTTCTGCACGGCCGCCCATCATGCGCTTTTTCGTTAACTACCATCCATCTCGCTTTGCAGAGCGTCGAACCTGCAAACATACGAATCGCATTTGTCGAGCTCAAAGTTGACGGGGATGTGCGTCTTGTCTTCGCAACCTGCGTACGTTCGACACCGGCCTGGGAAGAGATCCCGCATGTCGCTCACTTTGTACGGTTGCTCGTCGACACGGATCGCAAAGATAGTACGGGCCGAAGCGGATGGAGGCGCGGGAGCCGGGCGGCTCGCATGAATGCCGATGATTGGCGCACGCACGCGCACCGGCGCCGCAACGCGCTTACCGGTGAGTGGGTGCTCGTCTCGCCCCAGCGGACGCAGCGGCCTTGGCAAGGCGAATCGACCGCAGCCGAGCGGGACGCTACCGTATCATACGATCCGGCGTGTTATTTGTGCCCGGCAATGCGCGCGCCGGCGGAGTGCGAAACCCCACGTACGACACGACGTTCGCGTTCGACAACGATTATGCGGCCTTGCTTTCGGAAGATCCGCCAGGCGGTCTCGACGATTCGGGTTTGCTCGTCGCCCGCGCCGAACGCGGGCGCTGTCGCGTCGTCTGCTTCACGCCGCGTCATGACCTCTCGATCGCGCGAATGACGACGCCGGCGATTCGCGCCGTCGTCGATGCGTGGGCCGAGGAGTACGTGCGGATCGGTGTCGACCCGAAGATCGCCTCGGTCGTCGTCTTTGAGAATCACGGAGCAGCGATGGGCGCGAGCAATCCCCATCCGCATTCGCAGATCTGGGCGACCGAAACGATTCCGAACGAACCGGCGAAAGAACTCGCACAGTGTACCGCCTACCGCGCGAGTCACGGCGGCGCGTGTTTACTGTGTGACTACGTCGCACGCGAGCTCGAACTTGGCGTACGAATCGTCTTTGCGAACGACGGCGCCGTCGTGCTCGTCCCGTTTTGGGCCGTGTGGCCGTTCGAGGCAATGATCGTTCCACGCAACCACGCGCGCTCGCTCGACGAACTCGCGTCGCCGGAACGCGACGCACTCGCAGACGCGATGGGCGTGCTGGCCCGCGCCTACGATCGCGTCTTCGACGTCGCGTTTCCATACTCGATGGGATTCCATCAGCAGCCTACGAGCGCGACGGCTTCCGATGACGTCCATCTTCACGCGCACTATGTGCCGCCGTTGCTGCGCTCCGCGACGGTGCGCAAGTACATGGTAGGCTTCGAGTTGCTCGGGATGCCGCAACGCGACATCACCCCCGAGGCTGCGGCGACGCGGCTACGCGCCCTCGTCAATCCATCGTGATGACGACCTTTCCGCAGTTACCTTCGTTCGCGACGCGATACGCCTCGGAAGCCGCGTCCAACTCGTAGCGGTTCGTCACGATCGCCTCGGGATGGAGCCCCCAGCGCGCGAGCCGCTCCGCGAGTTCGTGCATATGGGAAGGCGACGTCACCCACGAGCCAAAGAGCGTGATCTGCGGATGGATCAAGAGCGGCGAGACGTCGAACTGCACGTCGCCGCCCTCGCCGATGAAAGCGCAACGCCCCCAGTGCCGCGTCCCCTGGAGTGCGAGCTTGCGCGCGGCGGCGGCACCGGAACAATCGATGCTCGTCTCGCAGCCCTTCCCACCCGTGACCTCGAGGATCCGATCCAGGGCAGATGCGTCGGCGGAAAACGCATTGTCGACGAGGCCGAGTTCGCACGCCAAATCGCGTCGCTGCTCGCTCGGATCGGTCCCGATCACGTGGTATGCGCCGAGCGCGCGCGCGAGCATTGCGGCGGCGAGGCCTACGGGGCCGAGGCCGGTGACGAGCAGCCGATCGTAGCCGCTCACCTTCATGCGCGTGAGGGCTTCCCACGCGGTGCCGAAGCCGCACGAGATGAGCGCCCCGTCGACGTACGAGAGTTCGCCCGGCAGGCGGATGCACGTCGTCTCTTCGGCAAGCATGTAGGGCGCGTGACCGCCGTCGCGCTGCCAGCCGTGCGCGGCCCGGAATGCGCTCGTGCACGAGATCATATAGCCGGCTTGACAATCTTCACAGACCCCGCAGCCGCTAATATGATAGACGATCACGCGATCGCCCACGGCGAACTGCTTGCAACCCGGACCGGCTTCGACGATGCGGCCGCACGGCTCGTGGCCCGCAATGACGTTGCGATACGCTTCGTCGCCGACGCCGAGGTGTTCGCGGTAGATCGCGCGGATATCGCTGCCGCAAATGCTCGAAGCCTTCATCTCGATGAGCACTTGGCCGTGGCCCGGTTTCGGCACCGGCTGTTCCCGAAAAGCGACCGTCGAGTTCCCGGGCAACGTCACGCCCGTCATCGTTCGCGAGGCTGAGCCGGCGTGCGAGTCCATGCTGGATTCATGCTCCATAGCGTTCGACTACGGCGACGAACCCGGCCGGCCTCCCCCGGTCGGGTCGGAACGGCGACGTTCGGCTGGCTTTCCGTCGCGATTCGAACGCTACATCGCGAGGTGCGTTATGCTTTCGTTTTTGCGGTCGACCCGGGCCCGCGGACGACGACGACCGGCACGGTGCTGCGACGTACGATATTTTCCGCAACGCTTCCGACGAACAACCGGCGAAGACCGCGGCGCCCGTGCGTGCCGACGACGATCAAATCCGCGCCATGCACCTCGGCTGCCTTAAGAATCTTTTCCGCCGGATCGCCCTCGGCGATCACGCTTTCGCACGCGACGCCATCCGCGCGTGCCCGCTCGGTTCGTGCTGCGAGTAGCGCGGTTGCCGTTGCGCGAAGTTCGTCGAGCATCGACATCGGGTCGTAACCGTACGTAGCGGCCTTCTCGAGCAACTCGATCGATTCGACAACGGCGCAGAACACCAGCCGAGCACCCGTGCCTTTCGCTACGTCGCGCGCGTAGGCCGCCGCCGCGTCGCTTGGATCGGAGTCGTCAATTCCGCTGAGGACGCAATCGAAAACCGTTTCGCGGCCTTTCGCGCCGCGCGGCACCACGAACGTCGGTACGTCGGTGTGGCGCACGACCCCGTCCGCGGTGCTGCCCATGAAGAGCCGCTCCAGGCCGCCTTTGCCCTGCGTGCCCATCACGATCGCGTCGACGTGCCGCTCTTTTGCGAGCCGCACGATCGCGTGTGCCGGCCGCCCTTCGAGAACGGCGGTCGTCGCGACGAGCCCGGCGTCCGTCACGCGTTTCGCGGCTTCTGCAAGGATGGATCGAGCGACACCATCGAGTTCGTGCGCGAGCGGCAACACGAGACCCGCACCGCCATTGGATGTGGAGCTTTCGGCGATCGCACCGGCATGATCGACGGCGTAGCACAGGAGCAGTTCGCTAGCGTGACGCCGAGCGAGAGCGATTGCAAACGCAAGCACCAGATTTCCGGTATCGGAACCGTCAGTAGCCACCAGAATATGGTGCAGGATGCGGCTCATGCCGTACCCCGCTTTCGCGTTGCAGCGTCCGGCGTATGGGAAACGTTTATATTAACGTGATGGTCCCATCTTCGGCAATCGCCGGCACCGCAGTGCCGGGCAGTCGAACGGTGAATTGTGCGCCGCCGCCTTCGGTGTTGTGCACGTCGATCGAGCCGCCGTGCTCCTCGACGAAGCGCTTCGCCAACGCAAGTCCCAAGCCGCTGCCGTGCGTATCGCGCGACGCACCACCACGAAAACCCGGCTTGAAAATGTTCGCAACATCGACGCTATCGACGCCGGGACCGTCATCGTCGATTGTGAACGTGATGGCGCCGTCCGCGCCGCGGCAGTCGACGTCGACGCGCCCGCCGCGCGGCGTGTATCGAATAGCGTTCGAAACGATGTTGTTGACGATCTCACCGATGCGGATCGGATCGCAGACGAAGTTGGAGCATTCCTGCTTGCGGACGGCGCACTGCAGAACCTTGAAAGCGACCCCACGTTCCTGCGCTAACGCCTCGAGCCCCAGCACTTCGTTCGTGATTACCTCGCAGATATCGACCGTTTGTGTGGCGACATCGAGATGTGAGGCCGCGGCCCCGCTCGGGACGTCGTTAAGCAGCGCGTCCGCCTCATGCAACGCCTGTAGCACGGCCGCGAGCCGGGCCGCGCTCGGCTCCAGCACGCCATCCTGAAACGCTTCGACGTTAGCAACCGCGACCGCGAGATGATTGCGAATTTCGTGGACGACGCTTCTCACGACGGGGCCACCATCTTGTAACCCACGCCGAATACGGTCAAGATATAGCGCGGGTTTGCGGGATCGCGCTCGATGCGAGCCCGAAGGTTTGCGATATGCCGATCGAGCGTCCGATCGAAAATGTCCCCATCGGCGCTGACGCGTTCCAACAACTGAGCCCGAGTCAACGTTCGACCGACATTCGAAGCGAGCACGTCTAAAATCTTGAATTGCGTCGGCGTCACGTTGACCACTTCGTCATCAACGCGAAGTTCGTGCGCTCGAGCGTCGATCGTGATACCACCGACGAGCAGATTGGGCCGTCGCTCGGCCTCGCGATCTTCGCGCGTCGTCCGGTGCAAGACGCTCTTCACGCGCGCCACGACTTCGCGCGGGCTGAACGGTTTTCCAACGTAGTCGTCGGCGCCAAGATTCAGCCCGACGAGGCGGTCCGTCTCGCTCACGCGTGCGGTCAACATGATAACCGGCACGTCTCGTTCCGCCCGGATGCGCCGCAGCACTTCGGTGCCCGGATAGCCCGGGAGGTTGATGTCGAGCATCACGAGATCGGGCCGGTTGTCGACGAAGGCGGCGACGGCGGCCGGACCATCGCCGGCGATCACGACGAGGAAGCCTTCGTCTCTCAAATACTGCGCTAGCACATCGACGATGGCTGGTTCGTCGTCGACCAGCAGTATGGTTCGTTGCGCTACGTCCCCCATTGGGAAAAGATTCGTGCTACGCGATGTTGCGCCTGGTAAAGGGCCCGGGCGTTGGAGCTCGGCGTCTTCGAAGTTGCCGCTGCCGCCCGGAGTTACGCCCCACGTGCGCCGGGGTGCTTCGTCGAGCCGTGCGGGCGCATAAGCCTATTTAAGCGCTTTAATCGGCAGCGTTAGCCAGAGCATACCCTTCCACCGCCGCAGACGACTTCACAATGTACCGCAAACGTTCCCGCCGTCTTAGGCGAGAACGACACTTCGGCGATCTTACCGGGCATGATAACCGTTTTTGCAAGCCCGAGTTGTGCCGATTCGACGCCATGAACGCCTTCGGAAGACGTGAAGCGCAACAGAGTCGGTTCGCCGACGTGCGCCTGGATTGTCGCCGGGATGAACGCCCAATTTTTTACGGCGATATCGATCGACGGGTGCGCCGAGGTAATGGCGGCGCTCGTAAAGACACTCGCCGCCGTCGCGAGACCGGCGATCAGAAACCGGCGTGCCGAAAGCATTTTTCCATTTTGGAGCCTTTTATAAGTACGAAACCGAAGCGTAACGTAGACGATGCGTCCTTTAGGCTCACGCCGGCTGCACTGCAGACGTTGCCGGAATCTTATGGACCTCGTCTGCTCGAAAGTCTTGTTCCATAAAGTCTCTGATACGGTGCAATAGGTCGTTAGCCGTCGCTCGCGCGACGCGGTTGCCGACCGCGACATCGATGCCTATCCCAAGGAGCCCGAGGGGCGGCGTATAGTTGCCGCTAAGATGAAGCGTAAAAGTATCGAAATCCGCGCCGGCGTCGACGACGAGTTCCCCCGCAAAGAGTGGAAACGGTCCCGGCGTCTCGGGGGCCCATTGTACCCGATAGCGTGGCGTCATGTCGGCCGGCAGACGGTGCGGCCGAATCGTCGCAATCACCGAGCGCTGCAACGGGATCGGCACCGGGAGCCCCGGTATATCGACGTTGAGCCCGAGATCGAGCTTTGCCGTATCCGCATCCGGATTGCCGTGCTTGCGGAAAAAGTGGTGGAGTCGCATTGCAGCTTGCGCAAGGGGGCATGCCACCGATAAACGTTGATCGATGTGACTCATGACGTCGCCAACGCGTCAAGGCAACGAAGGACCGGAGACGATGCCGCCCTCCAACTGAGGAGAACAGTGCGATAATTAGCAAAAAGACGAAAGTTCATCGACGAGAACGTAGCTCACAAGTGCGAATATTTGACGAAGATACGCGGTAGCGCTCCAGGCTCGTCGAGATCTCCCAGCGTTAGCGAGACTTCGTCGCTGCCATCGGTCCAACGGCGGCCGCCCAACCGCGGCACGGTACGTCCATTGGCGCCTATGACTAGCGTAGTGCTCTTACGGCGTCGGGTGTGACGACGGGCGCCTTATTGCCCCACGATGTGCGTTCGTGGTCGACGACCGCCGCGATGTCGGCATCGCTGAGTTGGGCGCGATACGCCGGCATCTGCCCCGCGTAGGACGTTCCCTTAATGACTTTGCCATGCAATCCGCGTAAAACGGTGGTGATCTGCGCCTTCCCGTCGGCCGCGAGCACGACCGGATCGCCGACCAGCGACGGGAAGACCCCCGCAACGCCCGCGCCGGCGGCACCATGGCACGCGCTACAATTAGCGGCGTAGACTTGCGGGCCGGTCTTGCCGTAATCGAAACCAGCCGCCGTGCGATTCGTCCCATTGACGGCGCCAGCGTTCGCACCGGCCACGACCGGCTCGTTGGCCCTTGCAAATGCATTGGATTCGCCCGTTTCCCCCGTTGCGAATGCAGCCGGTGGAAAGAAGTTCGCAATGCCGTAGTACGTCGCCCACATCGAAAAAACGGCCAAGAGTACCCACGCCGTCACCGGCGTCGGGCGCTGCGATTCAGCTTGCACGGGATTAAAATTGGAGTGCGGGCCGCTACTGAAGGCGTCCACTTGCAGGTCGATCGTGCCTTGTACGATTTCGTTCGGCCGAACGCCGAGAACCGAGATGCCGGGACCGTTGCGCACGACGAAGGGAATCTCGCGCCGGCCGATGCTGCCCGACGTGTCCGTTGCCTCGATGACGAGCGTGTGTTCGCCGTCAGCGAGCTTCGTCGTATCGATGCGCGTACGCGCCGGCGGTTTGAATGCGGCAAACGGATCGGTCGCACCGTCGAGAAACAGTCGTGCCGACGTGGTCTCGCCGCCCAGCACGTCGTCCAGCGGGAGATCCATCAGCGGTCGTCCCGCAGGATCGCATACATCGGATGATCGGGTGCGTGTTTACTGGGCCGAATCGTACAATAGATTCCGCGCGCGAACGATGCCAACAAGACGATCGATCCGGCAATGGTTATCGCCATACCGATCGGGTCTCCACCAGCCGGGGGCGACATTTGCATGCCGTTCATTTTCGCAGCCTTTTCGAGCGGCGCTTGTTTGAGCTGATGCAAGTATGCGACAAGCGCGAGTACGTCCGGCGTCGCGACGACCGTTTCTCCCGGCGGTGCGAAGGGCGCCGGAACCGGCACGACGACGTCGCCGGTTTCCGCCTTCGCTTTCGTGATGAAGAGCCATCGGTATGACGGCATGATGGATTGCGCGACGAGCGAGCGCGGCTGATAGAGATGGATTTCATTCCAAAGATCCGCTTGTCGCGCGCCGACGTTCGTGAGGTCGGGGCCCGTCCGTTCCGTGCCCAAGAGTTCGGGCGTCGCGTAGGCGAAATCGCCGGGAACGGAAGGCCGCCCCCACACGCGATCTTGCGCGAGCGGGCGGACCTGTTGCGTGTGACAATACGCGCAGCCTTCACCGATATAAACGGCCCGGCCGCGTTCGGCTTGGGCCGAAGGGCGACGGTGCCGGCCGTCGGCGGCGTGCGCGAGAGCGCGGCGCCCGGCAGAATCGCCATGCCGATCGCGTACGCCGCGAAAATTGCCCCGGAAACAAACGCAAACGTCGTTAAGTTTTGCATGATGCCGGAGCCTTCGTATTCGGGGCTATCGGCGCGTTCGCTCACGTGCGAGCCGGCGCCACGCCGCCCGATGCGGCGGCAGAACGAAGCTGCGCGGCACGCTGCGGCGCGAACGTCATCAGGTACACGTTATACGCAAAGAAGATATGCGACGCAAACATGAGCGTGCCGGCCACCGCCCGTGAAAGCCAGTATGGCTGTGCCGCCGCAAGCGAGGCGACGAACGGGCTGCCGCTCGCCCACGTCAAGCCCTGCAGCGTCCCGGCGATCGTCAGTGAGATCACATAGAGGCTGACGCCGAGCAGCGCGCACCAGAAGTGCAGGCCCGTGAACACCAAGTTCGGCTGACGATTGGTCGCGGCCGGCAGAAGCGCATAGATACCGCCCCATGCGACGAACGTTACGAAGCCATACATGGTGAGGTGAGAATGTCCGACCGTAAAGTTCGTGAAGTGCCAGATTGCCTGTAGCTCACGAACGGCTTCGATCGAACCCTGGGTCGAACCGAAGAAGTAGCTGATGACGCCCACCCAAATGAACGGCAACGCGTACGATCGTCGAATCGTCGACCACTGGCCGTTCATCGTCATCCAAAAGTTTCCGACCGCAGCCCAGACCGGTACGATCATGCCGATGCTAAAGATCACGGCGAGCGTTTGAATCCACCATGGAAGCGGCGAAAACTCGAAGTGATGCGCGCCGATCATCGGATAGAATAATAACTGGGTCCAAAAACCCAACACGCCGAGTGAATACGAGTAAATCGGTTTGTTGAGCAGTTTGGGCAGCACGTAATATGTCACGCCGAGACCGAGGAACGTAAACCACATCCCCACCGCGTTGTGGATGTAGAAACCCTGAACGGCTACCTGGCCGAGTCCTTTTTGGTAACCCGGCAGTAACGCGGTCACGGCGATCATCGAGATGAAGATGAAGCCCCCCGCGATATACCAATTCCCGATATATATTTCGCGATCGCGCCGTTTGGCGATCGTAGAGAATACGACGACCGCGCTACAGAGAATCGCGCCGACGAGAAAAGCGTAAACCGGGAAAATCCACTCGCGATACTCTTGGCTGCCATTGCTGAGCCCGCTATCGAGGGTAATGCTTCCCAGCGCCGTGGCGATGTTAAATAACCACAAAGCGGTCCAGCAAATCGAACGTTTTGCAGGCGTACGCCTGAGGACCGCGCGACCGCCCACATTGCAGTTCCGATGAGCGCCATAGTGGCCCAGCCGAAAAATGTGCCGTTGGTATGCATCGCGCGCAGGCGCCCAAAGGACATCCACGCGTGCGCTCCCAGATCCGGATATGAAAACTCGAAGCTCGCGAGCAATCCCGCAGCCGTCATCACCAACAGCCATACGGTGGACGAAACCGTAAAAGCAACGAACACGCGCGCTTCCGGAGACCGTTCGGACGACGAAGCGACCATAGACCCCCCAGCCGGTGCTCGATCGGCTGACGTAACGAACCGTTAGAAAACGTTACGACGAAGCGAGGCCGGCACTCGATACGTTTTGGTTCCTCCTTGTTAATGGGAAGCCTGCTGCGTAACGGACTCCTTGACGCGGCGGCTAAGTCGTGCGTAATTAGAGATACGTTTCCGAAAGAGGCCGAGGCGCGTGATAACGACATCCAATGAATTCGCTTCGGCCGATCGCGCGACGCTTAGCGACGAAGAGGTCGCGAAGATCGATGCATATTGGCGTGCGGCCAACTACCTCTGCGTCGGTATGATCTATCTACGCGAGAATCCGCTGCTCCACGTAGCGCTGCAGCCCGAGCATGTGAAGAATCGGCTCCTCGGACATTTCGGCTCGGACCCGGGCCAAACGTTCGCATGGGTTCACCTCAATCGGGTTATCAAAAAACACGATCTCGACGTCGTCTACATCTCGGGGCCCGGTCACGGCGCTCCCGCCGTCTTAGCAAACGCCTACCTCGAGGGAACCTACACGGAGATCTATCCGGACAAGACGCTCGACGAAGACGGCATGCGACGCTTCTTCCGCCAGTTTTCGTTTCCGGGCGGCATCGGCAGCCACTGCACGCCCGAAACTCCGGGGTCAATCCACGAAGGCGGCGAGCTCGGCTACAGTCTCTCGCATGCGTTCGGCGCGGCGTTCGATAATCCGGACCTCATCGTCGCGACCGTCGTCGGTGACGGTGAAGCGGAAACGGGACCGCTCGCGACGTCGTGGCATTCGAATAAATTTTTGAACCCGATCCACGACGGCGCGGTACTGCCGATTCTCCATCTCAACGGCTACAAGATCGCGAACCCTACGATCCTCGCGCGTATCTCATCCGAAGAACTCGAGGATCTCTTCAAAGGCTACGGCTGGACGCCGCACGTCGTCGAGGGCTCCGACCCGGCGACGATGCATCGCGAGATGGCCGCTACGCTCGAGCGCTGCGTGAGCGAAATCAAACGCGTGCAAATCGAGGCGCGCCGCACGGGTGAGTTCACGCGTCCGCGCTGGCCGATGATCGTGCTGCGCACGCCCAAAGGGTGGACCGCTCCAAAAGAGCTCGACGGCCATCGCCTCGAGGGCTCTTGGCGCTCGCACCAAGTTCCAGTTCCCGACGTCAAGGCGAACCCAGCGCATCTGGCGATCGTGGAAACGTGGATGCGCGGCTATCGCCCCGAGGAATTGTTCACCGAATCGGGGGCGCTCGTCGCCGAACTCGCGGCACTCGCGCCGAGCGGGCCGCGACGCATGAGCGCGAATCCGCATGCCAATGGCGGCGTGCTTCGTAAGGCGCTGCGGCTCCCCGATTTTCGCGACTACGGCGTCGCCGTCCCGACGCCGGGTACGGGCGCGCTGTCGCCGACCGCGGTTCTCGGTGCGTTTCTCCGCGACACGATGCGTCAAAACATGACGAACTTTCGCGTCTTCGGCCCCGATGAGACGGCCTCGAACCGGCTCGAAGCGATCTACGAAGCGAGTAAGAAAACGTGGGTCGCCGACTACCGGCCCGAGGACGCGGACGGCGGCGAGCTTTCCACCAAAGGCCGCGTCATGGAGATGCTCAGCGAAACGACGCTCGAAGGCTGGTTCGAAGGCTACGTGCTGACGGGACGTCACGGGCTCTGCGCAACGTACGAAGCGTTCGTGCACATCATCGATTCGATGTTCAACCAACACGCGAAGTGGCTCGAGGCGAGTAAGAAAGAACTTCCCTGGCGCGCGCCGATCTCGTCCATAAATCTCTTGATCACGTCGCTGGTCTGGCGTCAGGATCACAACGGCTTCTCACATCAAGATCCCGGCTTTCTCGATATCGTATCGAACAAAAGCGCCGAGGTCACACGAATCTATCTGCCCCCGGACGCGAACTGCCTCTTGAGCGTCGCCGATCACTGCTTGCGCAGTACCGATTACATCAACGTGATCGTCGCGGATAAGCAGCCGCATCTGCAGTACCTGGATAGCGAAGCAGCGGTGAAGCACTGCACCAAAGGAATCGGGATCTGGGAGTGGGCGAGTAACGACGAAGGTCTCGAACCCGATGTCGTCATGGCGACGGCGGGCGACATCGCGACGATGGAATCGCTCGCCGCCGTCGCGATCCTGCGCGAGGCGTTTCCGGAGCTTCGCATCCGCTTCGTCAACGTCGTCGATCTGTTTCGGTTACAGCCCGATACCGAACATCCACATGGACTCTCGCAGCGCGATTTCGATAGCCTTTTTACCATCGATAAGCCGGTCATCTTCAACTTCCACGCGTACCCGTCGCTCATTCACAAACTCACCTATCGCCGCACCAATCACGCCAACATCCACGTGCGCGGGTACAAAGAGAAAGGCAATATCAACACGCCGCTCGAGCTTGCGATCCGCAATCAAGTCGATCGCTACAACCTCACGATCGACGTCATCGACCGCGTCGCAACGTTGCAGTCGCGCGGCGCGCACCTCAAGGACCGTATGAAAAGCGCCATCATCGAAAGCGTGCGCTACGCCCACGAGTACGGGATCGATCGACCGGAAATCCGCGACTGGGCGTGGCCGTCGGTGAGCTGATCGCGATGCAGGTGCTCACCGTCAACGCCGGCTCGACATCGTTGAAGCTGGAACGATACGAGCTCCCGCCGGCACGCGGCGCGCTAGCCGACCCGCTCGCTGCGACATATACGGTTGCGACGACTCTGGACGCCGCGGAATCCGCCCTCGCCGAAGCGATTCGCGATCCCATCGACGCGATCGCACATCGCTTCGTGCGAGTTCCCGATGGGTCTCCCGCGGTGTTCCCCCTGGACGCCCGCACCATCGACCGCATCGCGGCAGTCGGCGTCGATGCTCCGCTGCACGATGCCAGCGCGTTGCGTGCCGTCGACATCGTCGGGGGGCTGCGGCCGGACCTCCCGCAATTCGCCGTATCCGATAGCGCGTATCACCAGACGATGTCGCAAGCCGCGGCGACATACGCTTTGCCCTACGAGCTCACGCGCTCGGGGTTACGGCGCATCGGTTACCACGGCCTCAGTCACCAATACGCGGCTCATCGCGGCTGCGCGCTGGCGGGGCTGGACGTGCGTCACGCCCGCGTCGTCACCGCGCACCTCGGCGGCGGCTCGTCGCTCTGTGCCACACGGGACGGCGCGAGCGTGGATACCACTATGGGGTACACGCCGCTGGAAGGTCTGCCGATGGCAACGCGGAGCGGTTCGGTCGATCCCGGATTGCTGATCCATCTTCTTCGAACCGGGATGTCGGTGGATTCGCTCGAGGAGATGCTGGAACATCGCTCAGGACTGCTCGGCATTTCCGCGTTCAGTGGGGACGTGCGCGAGTTACTTCTCGCCGGCGCCGGGCCGGGGGCGCGACTGGCGCTCGATGTTTTAAGTTGGCGGCTGCGTTCGTCGCTGGGTGCGATGGTCGCCGTTCTCGGCGGCGTGGATCTCATCGCGTTCACCGGCGGCATCGGCGAACACGCCCCGGAGATTCGGGCAGCCGCCCTCGACGGGGGGCTCGGCGTGGGAGCTGCGTTAGATCGCGAGCGAAACGCGACGACCACGATCGATGGCCGCATATCCGGCGACGATGCGGCCGTCGCGCTTTACGTCGTTACCGCACGCGAGGGGTGGCAGCTCGCGCGCGCCGCAGCGACCGCCTCGGCTCACGTTTTGGGTTGAAAGTCGGGGTCTCCAAACTGCCAGAAGAGAAACGCCAACTCGTCGGCGGATGTCGCCACCGATTGTGATTTCGAGGAGCCGATGCCGCCGTGGCCGCCGTCGTAATCGATGCGCAGCAGGATCGGCTTCCCGCTGCCCGTGGCGGCACCGAGGGCCGCCGCCATCTTCGCCGCTTGCCACGGGTCGACGCGCGGATCGTTGATACCGGTGGTCAACATGACCGCCGGATATTTGGTACCGGCCACGATGTGGTGGAACGCGCTCGTCGCATACAGGTTCTTGAATCCGGCATCGCTCTTCACGCTACCGAATTCGGGAACGTTCGCCGGACCGTTCGCGGTCGTCTCGATGCGCAATTGATCCGATACCGGAACTTCGTCGAGTACGGCTGCGAAAAGCTGCGGCGCGGTATCGATCGACATACCCATCGTGATCCCGCCCGCGCTGCCGCCGCGCGCACCGAGTTTCGCGGGCGAGGTGTAACGCTGTTTCTCCAGATACGCCGCGCAGTCGACGAAGTCGTTGACGGTGTTAATTTTGTTTGCGTCTTTGCCGGCGAGATGCCACTCTTCGCCATACTCGCCGCCACCGCGGACGTGCGCGAAGGCGTAGATGCCGCCGCGTTCGAGAAACGCGAGCCGGCCGGCGATAAAGCCCGCTTGCGTCGAGATTCCGTACGAGCCGTAGGCGTAGAGCAGCGTCGGATTGTTACCGTCGCGCTTGAGATCTTTGCGATGTATGATCGAGAGCGGCACCAGCGTACCGTCGCGCGCGGGAACCTTGACTTCCTCGGCGACGATCGCCGAGTAATCGACGCTCGCCGGAGCGTCGAGCTTAGTGTCGGCGACGGTGCCCTTCGCCGGATCGTATGCAAGCCAGAGCGGCGACGCCGTCCACGATTCGAGACGCGCGATGAAGCCGGGACGATCGAATTCGGTCTGGAGGCCGCTCACGGTGCCGTTGACCGGTAAGGGAATGTCGGTTACCTTTCCGTCCGCGTAGCCGACGCGGGACACGCGGCCGAGACCATCCTCGCGTGAAGCGACGTACAGCGCGTCGCTGGCCGTCGCAACTTCATCGATCACGCGCGTTCCGGGTGCGATGACGTCTTTGGCGGTCGCGACCGAGCCGCCAATATCGAAGGCGATGATCTTGAAGCGCGGCGCGTTTTTCGCCGTGCGCGCATAGATCGTCGACCCGTGAAGGGCGGCCCCCGTAATTTTGTCTTCGGGACGAATGATGAGCTTCCAAGGAATCGTCGCCGGGTTCGCAAGGGACGCTTTGGGCGCCGTGTAGACGGTGACGAAGCGGTCGACGCCGTTGACGATGACGCCGCCGATATACGGCGACTCCGGCGAGACTTGCAGGAACGCAAACTGAGTCGGCGCGACCACCACGGCGGGGTTCAGACCGGCGCCGAAGACCGGCGCGTCACGTTCCGCGGGCGACCCGACCACGTGCGCGTAGGTTTTTACGTTGAAATACTTCGCCGTCGGCGCTTCGCCCGGGGCGATCGCTTGACGCTTCAAATAGTAAAACGACGTCCCATCGTCGCTCCACGACGTCACGCCGAAATCGGCGCGATCGGAGACGTCGGGAAGCATCGTGCCGGTCGCAACGTCGACGACGTGGACGTTCGTATTTTCCGAACCGCCGGCGGCGAGCCCGACGGCGACCTTCGTACCGTCGTTCGACGGCACGAAGTATCCGATCGCCTGACGCGGTCCCGTCATCGCATCGGGGTCGACCAAAAGCTTCTCCGTGCCGGTCGCGCCGACGCGCACGAAGAGTTTCGCCGAATTCGCACCCTGTGGCGTGCGCTCGTAAAAAAACGAGCCGTGCCGCAGGACGACGCCCGTCGATTGCACCGACGTTTCGGCGAGTTGCGTGATGCGCTGGACCAATTTCGCGCGCCCGGGCAGCGAATCGAGGATCGACCGGGTGCGCTCGGCGTTGGCCTTGAGATACGCCGCAAACTCGGGGGTTTGCGGCGTCGTCTCCATCCAGCGATACGGGTCGACGACGCTCGTTCCGAAATACGTATCCGAGACGGGAATTTTTTTTGCGACCGGCAGCGGAGGGATCGCGGCGGCAACCAGCGTGGTGGTCATACCGATAGCCGCTACGGTGGCAAGCACGTAGTTACGCATCGCCGCTAATCCCCTACCGTCGCGACCCGTCCCTGCGCGTGTCCGTCCGTGGCGAGCGCCCCGGGCGGCACGTGAGCGGCCTCATGTTGACTTCTCCGGCCTTGCGGTATAGCGCTTGCGATGACGAACTCGCGAGCCCTCGAGCCTAAACTCTTCAGCACGGCCTTCGGCGCATGGCTCGACGATCGAGCGCCGACGCTAGCCGGGGCACTTTCGTTCTCGACGATCTTCGCGCTCGCACCGCTTTTCGTCATCGTCATGGCGCTCACGGGACGGATCGTCAATAGCGATGCCGTGGAAGCGCACCTGGTCAATCAGGTGAGCCATTCCGTCGGCCACGATGCGGCGACTGCGCTGCAAGCGATGGTCAATGCGTCGCGGGCGAACGCCAAGACGGGCAGCCTGCTCGGGGCCATCGGCTGGGTCGTCCTCGCCGGAGCCGCGTCGGGAATCTTTTTGACGTTGCAAGACGCGCTCAACATCATCTGGCACGTCACGCCGCCCAAGAACGTTCCGCTTGGTCGCGTCTTGCGCGAACGCGCCCGGGCGCTGGCGATGGTGTTCGTGATGGCGCTCATGCTCGTGCTGACGTTTTCCGCCGACGCCGCCGTCGCCGTCGTCGTCACGTATCTGGACAAATTTCCGCTCGTTGCGAAGGTCGCCTGGCTCCTGCCGATTGCGAGCACCCTCATCTCCATCGCCGTCGCGACGCTGCTCTTCGCGACGGCGTTTAAAGTGCTGCCGCAGGTCGAGGTGCGTTGGCGCGACGTGTGGCCCGGTGCGGCGGTTACCGCGCTGCTCTTCATCGGCGGCCAATGGGCGATCTCGCTCTTCTTGGCCCATGCCGGCTTGACGCAAGGGTACGGCGCCGCCGGATCGGTCCTCGCTTTGCTGATGTGGGTCTACGTTTCGGCGATGTTCCTCTTCTACGGCGCCGAAATATCGAAGATCTACGCAGGCAACGACGTTCCCGCGGCGGCCGCAGAAAGGCCGGCGTTCGCGACATAAACGACGTAGGGCCGTAGGCCGGCTTACACGCATCGCGCACCGCCGCGAGGTATGCTCGCGGCATGTTGGACTCGTTCGCACTGCAAACGTACGGAAAGCTCGGATACGATGCCGAAACCGCAGCCGTCGGGCAGCGAGGGGCGGGCATGGAAAACAAAGTCTGGTATTTGCGGCAGAATCGGTTGTTCGCACGCGCGGGCGACGATGCCGTCGAAAACAGCGAGCACATTTTCAAGACCTGCATCTTTCCGAAGAAGTCGCTCGTTTTCGATCAGGGCGACCCGACTCGGGTCGTCTATCTCGTCAAGCGCGGGAAAGTACGCCTGACGCGTGCTACGGCCGACGGCAAAGAAGTCACCGTCGCGATTCTCGGCGCGGGCGACATTTTCGGGGAAGAGACGCTTTTCGACAACGAGCCGCGCACGACGCACGCCGTGTGTTTGGAAGAGTGCCTGCTCTGCACCGCCAAAGCGGACGACCTTTTCGCGCTGCTCGCCGGCAACCCGACGCTCGCGATGAACGTCGCGAAAGTCCTCAACGATCGGCTCGTCGATGCCTCGGCGACGATGGAAGACCTGGCCTACGCGAAAATCCCCGATCGCCTGATGCACCTCTTCTCGCGGCTCGCGGTCGAACACGGCATCGAAACGCCCGCCGGCATCGTCCTGGACATACGGTTGACGCACGCGGATATCGCGTCGCTCATCGGCAGCACTCGCGAAACCGTCTCCCTCGAAATGTCCAATCTTATCAAGGCGGGACAAATTTCTTCCGACGGAAAAGCGATTACGATTCCGCGGAACGAACTCGAAACGGGCGCGTCGTAGCGAACGAACCTACCGCCCCGCACCGAGATGCGCGACGGCCTTCTCGAAAAAATCGGTGCTGCCGAAATTTCCGGATTTTAGTGCGAGCGCGATCGGCGGATCCGCAAGCGTCAGCGTCGCGGGAACGCCCGGGTCGATTTGCGTACCGATGCGCATGGCGCGTACGCCGAGCGCCTGCACGACGGCCCCCGACGTCTCGCCGCCCGCCACCACGAACTTGCGCACGCCGCGTTCCAACGCCGCCTGCGCGACCTCGGCGAGCGCATTTTCCACGAGCGCTCCGGCCCGCGCGACGCCCAGTGCGGTTTGCACGGCCTTGACGTCGGCCGGCGGCGACGTCGCGTAAATCAACACGGCGGAACGGCCCGCGTGTTCGCCCGCGAATGCGAGCGCCCGCTCGACGATCGGTTCGCCGCGATCGAGGGCGAGCGGATCGATACGAAAGGACGGACGCCGTGCGCTCCACGCTTCGACCTGGGCGTTGGTTGCCTGCGACGAACTGCCCGCGAGCACGAGCGCGTCGCCCGGGATAGGCGGTAAGGCGCCCGCGTCTGCGACGTCGGCGAGCGAGCCGTCGCGCCGAAAGTTCGCCGGTAGACCGAGCGCGATGCCGGACCCGCCGGTGACGAGCGTCAGCGACGCGAGCGCGGCCCCGAGCGCGCGCAGATCGCCGTCGCCGAGCGCATCGGCGATGGCGATGCGCACGCCGCGCGCACGTAGCGTGGCGATGTCGCTGCGAATCGCGTCGGCCCCGCGCGCGACGGTGTCGTAGCGCAGTAAGCCCACCTGCGACGCCGTCTGCCGCTGTAGCACGCGCACGAGATTCGCATCGGCCATGGGCGTGAGCGGATGATCCTGCATTCCCGATTCGTTCAGCAGCGCGTCGCCGACGAAGAGATGGCCGCGATAGACGGTCCGTCCGGTTTTGGGAAACGCCGGACACGCGACCGTAAAATCGGTCTCGAGTTCGCGCATCAGCGCGTCGATGACGGGCCCGATGTTGCCCGCGTCCGTCGAATCGAAGGTCGAGCAATATTTAAAGAAAAACTGCCGGCAGCCGCGTTCCGCGAGCCAGCGTAACGCCTCCAGCGACCGGGCGACAGCGTCGCCCGCCGCGATCGTGCGAGACTTGAGCGCGACGACGAGCGCGTCGGCCGCCCCGCCTATTGGATCTTCGGGCGGAATACCGATCGTTTGAATCGTTCGCATGCCACCGCGAACGAGCTCGTTTGCGAGATCGGTCGCGCCGGTAAAATCATCTGCGATGCAGCCTAAGAGCGGAGACGGGGGCGCACTCACACCAAGGCCGTCGGCAACTCGATTCCCGGAAAGATTTTCACGACGGCGGAGTCGTCTTCGGAGCCGTGTCCCGCCGTCGACGCCATCATGAACATCTGGTGCGCCGCGGCGGCCAGCGGCAATGGAAACTTCGACGCTCGCGCGGTATCGAGCACGAGCCCGAGGTCTTTCACGAAAATATCGACCGCAGAGAGCGGCGTGTAGTCCGCCGCTAAAATATGCGGCACGCGATTCTCGAACATCCATGAATTTCCGGCGCTATGCGTGATCACGTCGTAGAGCGCCGCCGGATCGACCCCTTCGCGTATGCCCAGCGCCATCGCTTCGGCGGCGGCCGCGATATGCACGCCGGCGAGCAGCTGATTGATGATCTTCACTTTCGAGCCGGCGCCATGCTCGGGCGCGAGCCGGTACACCTTGCTCGCGATCGCGGCGAGGACGTCTTCGCAAGCCGCGTACGCCTCCGGCGGACCCGACGTCATCATCGTCATCTCGCCCGATGCGGCGCGTGCCGCGCCGCCCGAGACGGGGGCGTCGAGCATGGCAAAACCGGCAGCACCGAGACGGCGTGCGAGGGCGGCCGCAAAATCGGGCGCGACCGTGGCGCTTGCGATCACGACGCTGCCCGGCTTTAGGGTGGCCGCCGCGCCGCGCTCGCCGAATAACACGTCTTCGGTTTGCGCGGCGTTGATCACGAGGGTGATGACGACATCGCAGAGCGCGCCGAGCGCCGCCGGATCGTCGCATGCGATGCCGCCTTCGGAGGCAAACGCCGCGATCACATCCTTGCGGAGATCGCACGCATGCGTGTGGAACCCCGCGCGAAGCAACGATCGCGCGACCCCCAGGCCCATCGCTCCGAGCCCGATGACTCCAACGTTTTTCGGCATCGTGGAAAACGATGTACCGGAACTCCGAAAGCATCTCCTGTGGATCGCACGCGGCTCAGCGACTCGTATCGGCACGTTCGCGCGCCGGAGCGGTGCCGCGCGAAAGATTGAAGCCGCTATTGATCAGTCCGACGTGTGAGAAGGCTTGCGGAAAGTTTCCGACCTGTCGCTTCGCTTGCGAATCGTATTCTTCGGCGAGTAAACCCACGTCGTTACAGAGGCCGACGAGGCGTTCGTAAAGCGCCTGCGCTTCGGCCGTGCGTTCGGCAAGCGCGTAATTGTCGACGAGCCAAAAACTGCAGGCGAGAAAGGCGCCCTCGCCCGGCGGCAGGCCGTCGGCAGCGTCGTCGCGCTGCGTGTACCGATAGACCAAACCGTCGCGCAGCAGCTCTCGTTCGATCGCGAGGACCGTGCCGCGAACGCGCTCGTCCGATGCGGGCAGAAAGCCCACGATCGGGATCAGCAGCGTGCTCGCATCGAGTTCTTTTGACCCGTACGACTGCACGAACGCGTTGCGTTCCGGATCGAAAGCTCGCGCACAGACGTCGGCGTGGATGGTATCGCGAATGGTACGCCACCGTTCGAGCGGGCCGTCCAAACCGAATTCCTCGACCGAGCGCACGGCACGATCGAGGGCCACCCACGCCATGACCTTCGAGTGGGTGAAATGCCGCGCATCGCCGCGCACTTCCCAGAGCCCCCGATCGGGCTTCGACCAGCGCTCTTCGACGGCCGCAATCACCGCCTTGGAGAGCCGCCACTCGTCGTCGGTATGCTCGATGCCGAAGCGGTGCGACGCGTAGAGCAGATCGACGACCTCGCCGTAGACGTCGAGCTGAAACTGTCCGTGCGCGTCGTTACCGATGCGCACGGGCGTAGCGCCTTCGTAGCCCGCAAGCCACGGCAAGGCCGTTTCGGGCAAACGCCGCGCGCCGCGGATGCTGTACACGATCTGCAGATCGCTCGGGGAGCCCGCAACGGCGCGTAAGAGCCAATTGCGCCAATCCCGGGCGGCGTCGATGTAGCCCGCCGCAAGCAGCGCGTAAAGCGTAAACGTGGCGTCGCGTAACCAGCAATAGCGATAGTCCCAGTTGCGCACGCCACCGAGCCGTTCCGGCAGCGACGCCGTCGGTGCGGCCACGATGCCGCCCGTCGGCGCGTAGGTTAAGGCCTTGAGCGTTATGAGCGAACGCTCCACGATTTCGCGATAGGGCCCCGCGTACGAGCAGCCGGCCGTCCACGTGCCCCACGTCGCCGCGGTTGCCGCGAGCGCGTCGCCCGTCAAGCGCGCCTCGGGCCACGGCTCGTGCGAGGCGAAGTACGTGAGTTCGAACGTCGCGCGTTCGTTTGGGCCGAGTTCGAAGTCCGCGACCGTCGTCAAGCCCTCGGCTCGCGTTTCCACGTCGCCTGCGAGCAGCAGCGCGTCCGGGCCGGCGACCGCAAGCAGCCCTTTTTCGGTCCGCCGCACCCACGGGACGATCGAACCATAATCGAAGCGGACGACGTATTCGAGGCGCAAGCGCACGCGCCCGGAATCGCTGCGCGCGATGCGCACCAGCCGCGGATGTTCGGCGCCGAGCACCATGAAATCGATCAGCGTCACCGCTCCGCTCGCGCACGTGAAAATCGTCTCGAGCACGAGCGTCCCCGGTCGGTACTTGCGCGTTACCGTCGTCGGCGCTTCGCTCGGAGCGATGCGCCAATAGCCGTTGCTTTGGTCGCCGACGATGGCGGCGAAAGCTGCCGGGCTATCAAAGCGCGGTAGGCAGAGCCAGTCGATCGAACCGTTCGTGCCGACCAGCGCCGCGGTCACCGTATCGCCGATGAGTGCGTAATCTTCGATGCGTTGCGTCACGTATGTCCTCGAGCCGCCAGTCGCGCGGCGGAGAGCCGCCGGCGCGACGGGTATATGTCGCGCGTGAAGCGTCTCATCGTTCCGATCGCCGTCCTCCTCTTCGCCGCGCTTGGGAACGTGCTCGCCCCGCGCACCAGTTTACGAGCGGGCGACGCTCCCTTCACGGTGCCGGCGGGCTTCGAAATCGAGACGATCGCGCAGGTCGATGGGCCGCGCGAACTCGCGGTCGCGAGCAACGGCGATTTGATCGCCGGCACGCGCGGCAGCGCGATCGAGATCGTTGCCGATGCGACCGGTACGCCGGCAAAGCCGGCCGTCTTCGCGACGATTCCCGATCGCATCGCGGCGGGCGTGACGCTCGGGCCGAACGCGTTGTACGTCGGCTCGTTCAACGGCGTTTGGCGCATCCCATACGCGCCCGGCGACCGGACGGCGCGCGGCGCACCGAAGCAGATCGCAACGGTGCGTTCCGGCGGCGGCCGCGGCCACGAAACGACGAGCGTCGCGATTGCGGGCGACCGGCTCTACGCGAGCGTCGGCTCGTCGTGCAACGCTTGCGACGAGACCGATCCGACCCGCGCGACGATTCAGGAGATGTCCCTCGACGGTCGCGACATGCACCCACGCGCGACCCACCTTCGCAACGCGATCGCACTCGCCGTCGATCCGCGCACGAAAGCGCTGTGGGCCGGGAGCGCGGGTCAAGACGAGCTCGCACACGGTCATCCGTACGAAATTTTTGACGACGTCACCGCACATGCCGGCACGCCGAACTACGGCTGGCCCGTGTGCTATGAGAACCACCGCGCCGTCGACGGCAAACGCGACTGTTCGGCGCAAGCCGTTGCGCTCGTCGCATTTCCCGCCTACGAAACGCCCATCGGTGCGGCCTTCTATAACGTGCCGGCTTCCGCCGCACATGCGTTTCCAACCGCATATCGCGACGGGATTTTCGTCGCGTTGCATGGCTCGTGGCATACGCCGCCGGTACCGCCGCGCGTCGTCTTCGTACCGCTCGCCCGCGATGCGCCCGCGACTGCGGTCGATTGGAACGATCCGGACAAACAATGGCGCCCGTTCGTCGACGGATTCCAACGCTCCGCAGGTTCGCGCGCCGGGCGGCCGACGGGCGTTGCGGTAGCTTCCGACGGCAGTCTCTTCGTCGCCGACGACGACGCGAATGCGATCTACCGCATTCGCCCCGTCACGCGCCGGCATCCCTAGAAACTTTTAGAGCGGCGCCTACGTCCTCGCGCCGTGGACCACGACGTTGGAGACTTCGAACCCGAGCCAGTACAACGCTTGCGCGATGCTGCCATCGATGCCAAGATTTTTCGGCGACTGCGCGCCGGCCCGTTCGCGTGCGGACGCACCGCTCAAGATACCGTGCCAGAGTGCCGAGCCCCACGATTTCATGTCATTCCTATCCGCGCGCAGCGTGCCGTCGAGTTACAGCATGCGTACCGCACGAAGCGCGCGATTCCCGCGCACTTCGACGCCGTAACACGTGGGACACGTAGCGCTCATGGCAGCGGCGCAGTATCGCGGTCATGTCCACTCTGTCGAGTTCGAGCAAGGCGCTCATCTGCGGCGGGTCGCGGGAGGCCGCCGGCGCCGTCGCAACGGTGCTGGCACGTTTCGGCAAACCGGCGCTTGCGTATGCGAGCCACCACGGCATCCGCATCGTCCCGCTGCTGCGCCGCGAGCGCTATCGCGACGCTTCCGCTGCGCTGCGCCGGCTCGGGGTCGACGTCGACACATGGCCCGTTCCGCCCGCAGGGCTCTTCGTCGTGGAAGAGCGCACGGTGTATCTGCGCGCCGCGACGGCCATGACCGTCGCTCACGAGTTCGGCCACGCTTTGGATTGTGCGCTCGGCGGCGGCGTTTACCGCAGCGGCTACGATACCACGATTCGTAGCGCGTTCTCCCGCGCTCGCGCCTTCGTTACGCCGTACGCCGCCACCGGTCTCGACGAATATTTCGCCGAAGCCGTGCGCGCGCACATCGAAATCAACGACGCCGATTCACCGTGGCCGAAAGCGACGCGCGAACGGCTCCGAGCCGTCGACGAGCATATGGCCGATTTCATCGAAGCGCTTTTTAGAGACGAATTAGCGGCGGGTGAGCGGCAAATAAGCGAGCACTAGGCCTTTTGTCTAGCTAACGAGGGACCTTTGGTCTGCGACGCTCTGCCCGAATGACGATAGGCTAGGCGTTATGACGCTTTTGTCACGGCGGGTGGACATTTCTTTCCAATGGGAACGCGACGTCTTTTGCCGCCTCATCGCCGCCCTTACTAAGCTTTCGCGCAACGTGTGCCGGCGCGACACGCGATCCGTCGTCTCATCACTGCCGCCCGCGCATAGCCCGGGTGCCCAACGGCACGCGGATCCGTCGACCCTGGCGAGTCGCCGGGCACCGACCGAGAAGGCAAGCCAGTACCTGGCCACGCTGAACGATGCATACGGGCCCCTTCCAGCGAGCGCGCTCGCATTCGACGTGCCGTGTGTGGACACGCTCGTACTCGACGCATCCGCGCTGAGCGCGCTTGCCGACGGTAACGTGCAGGCACGTGCGTATGTCACGCGGGCCGCCAGCTCCCTGGCTCACATTCTGGTCCCCGCAACGGAGCTGCGAAACGCGACGCATCAGCGCATCGCCGAAGCGCTGGCCGTCATCGTTCCGATCGATCGCGCACGAGCCAGTTTCGCCGCCATGCTGCTCGCGCGCACGCCGGGTGCCGATCCGTACGAGGCATTGACGGTCGCCGCAGCTGCCGCGCGCGCAGAGCGCGCCGCGATCGTGACGACGGCGACGCAAAGCGTCGAGCGACTGGTCCGGGCGGCCGAACGCCCGCATCTCTACGTCTTTGCGCTCTGACCGCGCGCCGGCGCGACGCGCTCGCTACCGATCGCCCAGACGAGTGCGATCAAAAGAAAATTGGCAACGAGCGAGCTGCCGCCGTACGAAAAGAATGGCAGCGTAATTCCCGTCAGCGGAAACAGACCGAGGACGCCACCCGCGATAATGAAGACTTGAAAACCGAGCGTCGCCGCCAGCCCGCTTGCGAGCAGTTTCGCGTAGAGATCCGGCTGCGCGCGCGCGATTGCGAACGAGCGCGCGAGGACGACGAAGAATGCGCCCACGAGTACGGCGCCGCCGAGCGCCCCGAACTCTTCGCTCCATGCCGCGTAGATATAATCGGTACTGGCTTCGGGAACGAAGCCGGGATGTCCGAGGCCGTAACCCGTCCCGAACAGCCCTCCGGCCGCGAGTGAGAAAATGCCTTGCAGCGCCTGATACCCGCGGCCGAGCGGATCGGCGAAGGGGTCCCGCCACGCGGCAAAGCGCGCGATAACGTACGAATAGTGTTGCACGGCGGCCCATACGGCTAAACTGAAAAACGCGGCCCCGCCGAGGATGAGATCGACGCGGCGCGTCGCGACGTAGAGCATCGCCGCGAAGGTCGCGAGCAAAAGCGATGCCATGCCGATATCGCGTTCGAAGACGAGAATCCCCATCGAGGTCGCCCAGCCGATGAAGAGCGGTCCGAGGTATTTGAGGTTCGCGCGGAGCGACCACGCCCGCGTGGCGGCGAGCACGTCGGACGTTTCGGCCAGGTACCCCGCCATGAACAACACGATAAAGAGCTTGATCAATTCCACGGGCTCGTATTGCACGGGACCGATCCGAATCCATAACCTTGCACCGTTGACTTCCTGACCGAAGACGGCGACGAGGCCGAAGAGCACGATCGAGCCGAGAACCCAAATATATTTGTACGCCGCAAAACGCCGGAACGCATCGAAGGTGGGCCCGGCGGCAATCGCGATCCCGAGCGAGAGCAAGATCCAAATCTCTTGCCGGTGGGCGAGATCGCTCGAAAGCCGCGCCACCGTCGCGAGACCGAGCGCGCTGATCAGCACTGCCATTGCCGGCAGAATGTCGTCGCGACGCGCATCGAGCGGGGCACGCAAAACCCACGCGAACGACGCCGCCACGAGCAGCGCCAGCAGCCACGGCGGTCCGACCGACGCGTGCGGCGCGAGTGAAAGCGCGAAGCCGCCGATCGCGAGCGCGATCGCCATCGGGCCCACGCGGCGGCTAATGGTGCGGAAGCGTGATATGGAGGGAACGATCGACGTACCCGACTCGAATGGCGAGCGCGCCTCCTAAAAGCAACGCGACCATCGCTACGACGGCGAGCGCGACGCGCAGCGGCCGCATGCGCCCAGAAAACGAGCGCTTCGGCGAGGCCGAGGCGGCGAGTACATCCCGCGCGACGAGGACCGTCGCATGATCGAGATTGCCGCGCGAACGCATCGTTGCGAGCAATCGCGCTACGACATCGTCGGCAGCGGCGTCCTCATCGCGCAGCGCGTCGCACATCTCGGCGTGGTCGACGCAGCGATGCGCCCCATCGGTACACAGCAGGAGCCGATCGCCCGCGAGCAATTCGACGTGCGCGATCGACGCTTCGAGCTTGGCTTGCGTGCCGAGGCTGCGCCAAAGGAGACCGCGCGTGCGCGGCCGGGCCAGCGCCGGCATCTTCGCACTGGTCACGGCCGCATCGGCAAACATCGCGTCGTCGGCGGTCAGCATTTCCAGCCGGCCGAGCCGGGCCAAATACGCGCGTGCATCGCCGACGTGTCCGACGAAGGCGTGCGCGCCGACGACGAGCACGACGGTCAAGGACGTCCCGCTCGCCACGAAGTCTTCGTGGCTGCCGCTCTGCTCGTACAGCCGCGCATTTGCATGATCGAGGGCCGCCAGCAACATCGCGCGTACGCCGCCGGGCGATACGTTGCGATCGAAAGAGCCGGCACGATGACGCCGACGCACGTATTCGCGCACCGTCGCGAGCGCCAGCGGCGCCGTCGCGTTGCCGCGCCCGATCTCGCCGAATCCATCGGCGACAGCGACGAGCGTAACGCCGGGCGGAAACGATTCGACGATGTGGGCGTCGCTCGGCACCCCGCGCAAGAGGCCGAGTTCGCTGCCGAACGCTACTTCCACGCGCCGACTCCCGAAAATACGATACGCGTCGTTCCGATATCGATCTCGTCGCCGGCAACGAGCGGCGTCGGACCGTCGATCGGCCGCGCATTGACCAGCGTTCCGTTCCGACTGTCGAGATCGAGAACGCTGAGGACGCCATCGGAGAAATCGATTCGTGCGTGCATCCGGCTCACTTGCGCGTCGGGGATAACGAGCGTTGCGGCCGACGCGCGGCCGATGGTAATCGGCACGGGCGATCGCACCGTACGGCTACCGTCATAGTCCTCCACACGCAGAACGACCGCCTGCATCGCTGACATGCTGTCGTCACGGGTCCGGCGCCGCCGGGGCCAAGCGGCCAGCAAGGCAAACGCGACGGCTGCAAGCACCTCGAGGCTACCGCTGCGCGCGTGGGCGTAGGCACTCATTCCGCCGCCTCGACGACGAGTTCGCAATCGCCGACGACGAGAACGTCGCCGAGCGCGAGCGCTCCGGTTTCGCGGCGCACGCCATTGAGCGCCGTCCCATTTGAAGAGCCGAGATCGCGGAAGGCGAGCCCCTCCCGCGTGACATCGATGGCGCAGTGCCGCCGGGAAACGCGCGGATCGACTAGCGGCAGGTCGCAGGCCGGATCGCGCCCGAGCGTCACGGTCCCCGCCAAAGCGACGGCGGCGTTAGGGGGAACGCCGCGACGAACCCGTAGCGCCAAGCGCGCGGGTTGCGCCAGCGCCTCGACGACGATCGCGACCGTCCCGGTCGCGACGCCGGGGCCGATTTCCGCCCGCACGTCGGGCGCACGCTGCGGATGTCCGGACCGTTCGGCCAAGCGCGCGAGCATCGTCCGCCATTGCGTTTCCAGATAACTGCGATCGCGTTCGAGGCGCGCGTAATCGGCGGCACTGAGCGTTACGATGAAACGCCGGCCGCTGCGTCCGCTCGTCGCCGCACCGGATTCGTACGCAGCGACGAGCTTGCGCGCGATCTGCACGGGTTCCAGCGCGCTCGGAAACGCGAGCGCGAACGTGCGCTCGACCACGTTTGCACACGCCGCTTCGACTCGCGCGAAGAAGCTCAAAGCGCGCTACGCGGTCGCGCGCACGAGCGATGCGATGTAGAAACCGTCGCGACCGCCGATGCCCGCAGGCACGACGACGTCGCCGCTGCTTGCAAATCCAGCGTAACGCGGGGGTAGCGCGGCTCGAGCGAACGCTGCATCTCCCGCGAGAAACGTATCGACGACCGCGCGGCCTTCGCGCGGATCCGTCGAGCACACGCTATACACGATTCGTCCGCCCGGCACCGTGCGTGCGGCGGCGGCACACAGTAAATCGGATTGCAATTCTGCCAGGCGCGCGCCGTCCTCGGGCGTTTTTCGCCAACGCGCTTCAGGATGACGGCCGATGATGCCGATGCCCGAACATGGCGCGTCGAGCAGCACCGCCTGCGCCGTCACGTCGGCGGCGGCGCTGCGCGCATCGCCCGCGACGACGCCGACGTTCGTAACGTCGCAACGTTCGAGCGTCTCACGTAATACGCGAATCTTCTTATCGTCGATCTCAACACAGACGAGCGTCCCTTCGCCGCCCATCCGTGCGGCGAGTTGCACCGATTTATTTCCGCGACCGCTGCAGAGTTCGAGGACCGTCTCTCCCGCTTGGGGCGCCAGAAGGTCGACCGGCATCGTCGCAGCTTCGCCCTGCACCGACCACCGCCCGGCCGCATCGTCGCCGACCGTTCCCGAATCGACCAACAGCGATTCTTCGACGAAGGGCGAGCTTGCGACGCCGACGCCCCGTGCGGTCAGTGCGGCCCGTACGGTCTCGATATCGGTCCGTAGCGCGTTGACGCGAACGGCATGTTGCGGGGCCGCGTTGATGCCCGCGAGCGCGTCTTCGGCGGCGTCGCCGTACGCGCCGAGAAACTGCCCCGCGATCCACGACGGCACCGAATATTTAACACCGAAGTAATCGTTCCAGTTTTTGAAAGCATGCTCGTCGAGCTGGAGCGGACCGTCGGCGAGCATCCGCCGTAAGACGGCGTTGACGAGACCGGCCGTCCCTTTATGGCCGTGCTTCCAGGCGAGGTTGACGGTTTCGGAAACCGCAGCGTGATCGTCGACGCCCGACATGTAGCGGACCTGATACACGCCCAGCCGTAGCACCTCGGCGATCGCGGGCGGCAACGCCTTGTCGCGAACGCCGACGTACGGCGCGAGTTCGTGGTCGATCCGGCGGCGTTGCTTGATGGAACCGTAGGCGAGCTCCGCTGCGAACGCACGATCGCGCGCGTCGAGCTCGGCCTTGCGCGCCCGGACGTCGAAGGCGGCTTGCGCGCCGCGCTGATCTTCGCCGAAAACGTCCCCGACGACTTGAAAGGCGACCTCGCGCGAGAGCACTTTCGTGCGGGCGGCGTTTGCGGCCGGCGATTGGTTCATCGGGCGAGCTCGCGCGCGTTTCTCGCAGCGAGATAGGCGCGGCCCGTCATCGCGCCGCGGTTCGGTGGCACCAGCCGTTCGATTGCGACGCGAGCGCCATCGCCGCACACGATGGTAAATTCGCCCGCGCTCGTCGCATCGCTCGCGAGACGCGCTTCTAAAATCTTCACAGCTGTCGCTTCGCCGTCGAGCGTCGCGCGCGCTCCCGGTTGCGGCGAGAGGGATCTGATATGATCGACGACGCGGCGTGCAGGCCGCGTCCAATCGACGATCAAGTCTCCTTTGCGCAGCGGCCGCGTCAGCGTCGCCGCGACGATGGCAGGATCGTCGCGGCCGTCCTGCGGCGTCCGCGTCGCGCGGCCGGCGCCCACGAGCTCGCACGCTTGGCCGAGTAATTCGGCTCCGAGCCGTGCGAAGCGTTCGTGCAATTCGCCGTAGGTTTCGGCGGGGCCGATGCTGCGCTCGGCGCGCACGACGATATCGCCCGTATCCATGCCCGCATCCATCGCGATGATCGTCACGCCGCCGAGCGTCACGCCGTCGCGCAATTGCGCTTGCAGCGGCGTGGCGCCGCGGTAGCGCGGCAACAGACTCGGATGCACGTTGAGCGCGCCTAGGGGCGGCAGATCCAACAGCGTCTGCGGCACGATCTTTCCGTACGACGCGACCGCGTAGAGCTCCGCATCGAGCGCGCGCAGGCTTGCGAACGCATCGTGCAGCTTCTCGGGTTCGATCGTCGGAATGCCCAGCTCGCGGGCCGCCGTCTTGACCGGCGTGGGCTGCAGTTTGTGGCCGCGACCGGCGGGACGATCGGGTTGCGTGACCGCGAGCGCGCAGTCGACGTGCACCGCGAACGCCTGCAGCGCCGGCACGGCAAAAGCGCTCGTGCCGAAAAAAATTCCGCGCGGCTTAGGCAGTGGCGGCTTCGGCGATACGTTCGGGCGCTTGGGCTTGCCCGTCGACTTCAGCGAGCGCCGCTTTTTCTTCGTCGGTGTGCGCCGGGCGGATGTTCTGCGCCTTATCGATGTAGAGCACGCCGTCGAGGTGGTCCATTTCGTGCTGCAGGCAGCGTCCGAAAAGCCCGGTTCCCTCGACTTCGACCTTCTTACCGAACCGGTCGAGGCCGGTACAGACGACGCGCTCGTGGCGCTTGAGATCGCCGATCATCCCGGGCACGGAGAGGCAGCCTTCGATCGATTCGATCTCGCCCTCGGTCGTCGAGAACTTGGGATTGACGACGACGAGCGGGC
>JAABUO010000674.1_pt1 | contig 57391 bp, 53 predicted proteins | sample 5559291 | NCBI WGS metagenome assembly JAABUO01 (sample SAMN10711878, study PRJNA513372) | rock metagenome | isolation source: Antarctica rocks | place: Antarctica: Victoria Land, Finger Mt sud | reverse complement strand
TGCTATCGATTTGACTGTTCGTTGCTCGTCACGTAGCTGATAATTGACTCGTTGTTTGTTATTCACATCTTGAAGAAAGATCTTGAGCTTATCAAGCGAGCTAAACTCTATGAGGCAAACTGACAACGCGTTCTGAAGACGATTGTTGATTTTATTCTGAATGTCGTTCATCAGAGTGACATCGTCGTAGTTCAGAAAGCTGAATATTCTAGTGAATTCTGAATAGAAAGAGCTGAAGAACTTGTTGAGCTGCTTCAGAGCGACGTATTCGCGACGACACTTTCGAATCAGATTCTGATCTTCGTAAATTTCTTTCAGATGTTTCAGTAGCTCTGATAGTGATTGATAGAATGAGAGAGCATCAACACGACGCTTTGCATAGATTTGCTGATCAGCATTGCCTTCTAGCCTGAAAATCACATAGACAATACGAATCTTTTCAGTAGAGTAATGATTCACGTTGACATCGAGCTTGTCAGCTATTTTGATGTTTCATGTCTCTCAGATAGAATCATCTGTTTCGATGAAGATGGGTGAATTCGAAAGCTTGACGAACTTGTGATGATCGTTTTCGTTTCCGTTACCAGATAGAGTAGAAGATTCTCGTTGAAAGCGAGCTTCGAAAGTCGAGCTTCGTTCAACTTCAGAGCGACGAATCGAAACTAAGATCGTAGAAGCTTCTTTCTGATTGACTCGTTGCTCAGCTGACTGAGTATCTTGACGAATCATAGATCGATCAGCTTGACGTTGTTTCGCTCTGAAGTTCAACCGCTCGTCTTGTAGCTGATTGATCTTTTCCTCTAGCTCATCGTTTTTATCAAAAGCGACTTCTAGTTGTTTCGCTCTCTTTTTGTGATTGTCTTGTACGAGAAGTCAGTGTTCATTGAGTTGTAGAGTCAAGTCTCGCTGACTTCGAAGCTCGTTCAGCATATTGATGACTTCGTCGAGTTGATTGCTGACTCAATGAAACAGTTGTTCTTCGATGTTTATGTTTCAGAGAATGACAGCTTCCTCAGCTTCGACTGAAGCATCGATGAATAGAAGTGAAACTCTTCTATTGACAGTGCTTCTAAGCAGGCGAGTTGTTCATGGCCCAACTGACTCGACGTCGCGTGTCATGATGAGAGAAGGTAGGAGTTGTTGAGGTAAGGATAGATGAGAAATTGATGTTTTGGATTGATGTTTTTTGGTGAGTGAAAATTCAAAGAATCCCTTGTGAATTTCAGATAACAATTGGGTGCTTTATCCGAAGAATCCCTTGCGGATAGAATGGTGAAAATGAGTGTAGAACCGAAGAATCCCTTGCGGCCTAAAATGGTGGTGCAAATTTGAAGAATCCCTTGCAAATTTTCCTTACTGAATAGGTTGTTTCGTATCGTCTATTCGTCGATAGCAGGATAGTAGATGGTGAGCATTTATCTAATGTTAGAGGCCTGCCTAGAGCGGGTCAGATAGGGGTGTCATTTAACTAGAAGATAAATGCTAAGGAAGAAAGATAGCTACAGGAAAGAAGCTGGCTACATATGTGTGTTCCTCAGCCGACGCTAGGCCCAATAGGGACTAGTCAAGGTGACGGAGCGAGGATAGGCCTGGCAAGGCTAGGATCGTGACAGAGGTCGATTGTTGTATTTTCATTCTTTCGTTCTTGTCGTGTTACCGAGACTTCATCGTGAATGAAAGGTGGTGAAAGAGTAAGAGAAATACGACGATAGATCGAAAAGGTTGTTGAGATGAATGAAGCGGCCCATTTATCGACGTGTTTCTTCTTTATTCGTTCATCATGTTTCGTTACTCTCGATCTATAGCTTTCTAAATAACAGAACTGGGACTCTCGTTGAGGCGAGAATGAGATAGTCAGGAAGTCATAATGAGAAGTGGATGGATAGACAGGTAAGGAGACGGTTAGATTGATAGCTAGGTGAGTATTTAGGTAGGTGGGTAGGTAGATTGGTAGGTAGGTAGATAATCAAGTAGATGTAAAGGAAGAAAGGTGTTGACTGGCGAAAACCATAACTAGAAGCGTGAGCATGAAGTCAAATTACTTCAAAGACGTAGGGAGTTTTTGTCATGCACTGATCAAGTCTGCGGTATGAGTGTAAGCTCCGTCCCCAAGAGGCTATTCCTACATCTCCCCATTTCCAAATCTAAAAATTTGATTTACTCTACCTTAACCTCCCTTCTGTCGACATGAAACTTAAGGACGCCCTTCTTCTGGAATGCAGAGTGATGTTTAGAATGTCATCAATCTTTTCGACCTTTAAGACGGACTAATAAATGCATCTGTGGTTCCGCGGCTTTCAAATCATATGGTCGAGTGCGAACCCTAACTCGAGGACTGAAATTTGCATTGCCTGAAGCTTCTCACGATGTGAGACGTTGTTACGCCTATCCGCATGAGGTCAACAGTCATGAAATTGCCAGGGTCCAGACTCAGATGCAATATTATAGTAGTGCATTTTCGAGAGAACATGGCTATTCTACCAATCGGACAATAGGAGCTTGAAGAGCGCGGGGTTATGTCAAAATCATCGTCATCTTCAGTCCCACACATTATTACTGATCAAGCAACTGTACACAGACTGACAACTGCACGACCCACCACCACCACCATCAACCCTCCTAAACCACCACCACGACCTCCCATCGAGAATGTCACCCCCCCAATCCGGCAAATCGTTCCGCTCCCTCCTCGGGGTTCCCCCTTCTAAGCCCACCCCCTCCGACAGCGTCTTCATCATCGTCGACGCCCAAAACGAGTACGACCACGGCGCGCTCGCCATCTCCGACGTCTCCTCCTCGCGCAAGGTGCTCCATGATGTTTTAGAGAAATACAGGGGCGCCAAGGGGGACGTGGTGCATGTGGTGCATGGGACACCCGAAGGGGCGCCGGTGTTTACGCCGGGAACGGAGCTGGCGGAGGAGTTTGAGGAGTTGCAACCTAAGAGTGGGAGTGGAGAGAAGGTTCGTGGATTGGGATGCTATCTGCTGAACTTATGCGAAGTTGTGGAGGAGAGAGGGGGTTGCTAATGGGATTTATGGCAGATGATCCACAAAGTCAAACCCTGCTCCTTCTCCGACACAGAACTACACTCCCACCTTGAGAAGCTAGGAAAGAAGAAGATTGTTCTTGGCGGTAATTACCTTCCCCGTCTCTATCCTCCAAAATGCAACTAACACGCAGTAGGCTACATGGTACCCTCACTTCTCTTACCCTCAAACTACCACTCCCTCCCAAAGAACGAAACTAACACTTACCCCAGGCCCACGTCTGCATCTCTTCCACCACCCGCATAGGCGCTGAACTCGGCTACGATATCTCGATCCTGCGCGACGGGATTGGAGACAGGGATATCCCTGGGGCGAAGGCGAACGAGTTGGTTGATGTGAGTATTTCCTTTAGTCTATGTTTTCATCTTGGAGTGGGCTTGAGAAATGGGGGAAAAGGAAAATGGGAAGACGGCTAATTTGTCTTATTCTGGGGTAGATGACGTTAGCGGAATTAGGAGACGTGGCAGCTACGATCATTGGCAGTAAGGATTTGTGAGAAGTGAATAATTGGGGGTGGGTCGGTGATTGTGTGTATAACAGAGGATGATAGGGAGGATGTACATAGCACAAACGTACAAACCCAAATGATTCTACCAAGACATCACTCTGCGTTTAGAATTTGTCTTGAAAAATCCGGGATAGATATATTTTACCATGGGTCCGATGTTGCGAATCCAAGTGGAACCGAATGGGTGACGGCTCTGGGAAGGGTAGGGAGGGATGATTAATGGTTTTTGGGGAAGTGTGAGGGGTTCAAGTGATAAGATGGAAGGGGGAAATGAATGGATGGTGTGAAGATGAGCGATGAATCGGGTGACGGATGTGGATGAGGAAACGTAACGAAGGAGAAAAAGAGAAAATAGAGCATTTGAGAAAAGGGTGTTCAAGTTTTAACATCGACATTTCTTCCCCTCTATCAACGCCCTTTCTCAGCCTCTTTTCCACTTAGAGGACTTCGGTATTAGCTGATAGACTGGAATTTTAATTAAATCTCAATCGCTACTACTATTATTATTTTTATTCATACTCGATGTAGTACCTTATTGGCCTATGCGAGTCTAGCTGTGTGTACATGTTTGTGCAGGGAAACCCTCTGGGGAAGGAACCTACAACCTCTCTCGCGCCATAACTGCGCTCTGCCTACTGAATCACTGTAGTACCTTAAAGCAGCTTTATATCTGTCTCTTTCCCTGCTGCATTAACCTTTGTCTTTCTGTACTGTAGCGCCATAGAAGCCTTCTCCCGAGCGCTGCCAGAACGCTGCCATAACGCATTGTATTACCCTTCTCCTCCCGATTGTAGATTCGCTGTGTATCCCCTTTTCTGTTCTTCTCTTTTCCCTTCTGTCCGACCCGTCGTTCTACTGGAAATCGACGTTTCCCTCCAGCGGCTCGGCGATGACTTTCGGGGTGGAGCAGGTCCCTCGCATCGCCCTTCTGAGCAAGCCTTATAGATCCGGCCATCGTGCTTCGAGGAAAGGAGAGAGATGCGTTTATCTTGCGTGAGCCTGGCAATGCAGTGGACGTCGACGCGTCCCTCCGGCGGCTCGGCCAATGACTCTTGAGGTGGAGCAGGTCCCCCACATTTGGCTCTACTGAACAGGCCTTGTACATTCAGCTGTTCTGCACCTATGAACACGTTGGATTGTTTGGATTCTGTGATCTTTGCATCGAAGACGGGTTGATGAGGCCCGTTTGAGAGTCCTATGCTAAGGCTTTGATAATTCACACTTCGTTCTATATATTTAGGTTAAAACTATCTGCAACAAAAGGTTTCACACAAGCTTAAATGGTCCAAGCAAGCAGAATCCTCATTGTCGCAAAACCACAAGAACTAGGTAATTCGTTGTTTGAGCATGTTCATCAGTTCCTTAATTTGCTTCTTTAGCTCATCGTTTTGCTGCGTCTGCTGGGGCGAGTTGCTCTTTAAGCATGAATTCGTCACCACGGCTGGCGTTTGACGGAGTTTGCTGTTTCAGCAAATGCATGAATTGCTCGTTCTGTTCTCTCAGCCGGTCGATCTCCTGTTTCATTTCTCTTAGGCCCTTCGATTCATTTCCAGTGCTGGCGTTCGATGGTGTTTGCAGCTTTAGCAGGAGCATGAATTGATCGTCTCGCTGCTTGAGTTCATTTTTCAATCGGTCAATCTTCTGCTGCTGCAAGCGGTTTGCTGTCATTCTTGGTTTTTTAGTTGGTGGCCCCATGGGGTCATGAGATGCAGGAGCGCTTGTCGCCATTTCCTGTGAATCAGGTAGTTCTGATTCGTCGACACTAGCAACTGATGTGAACGAATCGCCAAGTGAGACCCCAAAGTCCAGGTCGGCTGGTATGTCATCAATGGCCGAGCAGATTAACTTGTGATGGTCCGGCATCCTTACCACGTAATGCTCAAAGGAAAAAGGGAAAGAAGATGGCTTCGAACGAGGAAGGCAGGGAAACTGCCTCCGCATGCGTCGAGCTGTATGAATCAAGTTCCAAGTCATCCGTGTTCTGACCCTTGTTGTTCAGCGACCTTTTCTTCACCACGCTTGTCACCAACCAAGCTTTTATGAGCCGTCGCTTCCTCAAGCTGCCAACCACTATTTAACCGCTGAACTCGCTCTTCTTGATTTAGCCCCAGGGAATGCCCTTCTGGCCGGACCCTGATGATTAGCTCTTGCGCTGGATCAGACCCACGAGCATCGACGGTCGACACTCATGTGCGAGAGGGATGAAGTTGGTGGGAAAAGTGGCAAGAGAATCTGGCCAAAGGGCAGCCAAAAGCAGCGCCGAAGGTTGCTGGATCCGGCTGCCATTCCGCCGTCGCCTTATTTAATTCTATAAACAACAAGTGTAGGACAGGGCGAGGATCGGCATGCAAAAAGAACACCATGTGAGCCTCAATAAGTGCTACAGCACAACTAGCATTGCTCCTGCTTTCCAGAATAGCTCCAGACATATTTTGAAGAATGTATTTTGTTGGCCAGCAAACGATTCACTGTCCGGCGAGGGGTATTATAGCTGAAGTATCTTGGTTCTTGATTGTCATCTCTCGAATGATACATAAAATCACTTGCTGTAGTGAGCCAGACGGCTTGCCATGCTGACAACTCATAAGGTAGCCGTCGGAGGTTTGATGAATATTCAAGTTGTTTCTTCGCATCGGCATCATCCAAGAATCCTCGCTATCAAAGAGTAACATATACTGTAGGTTCTGCAGAAACGAGTGCAGAATTTCGGTGTGAAGCTTCAGTTCGTTTTGTTTATCGGTTACGAATTGGGTGATGAAGACGATATCTCCGTGGAATTGCGTGGGATGTAGAGTGTGCCTTAGCGATGGAAAATAATTCCACAGCGCGTGTAAGCAGGCGAGGAAGGGTGTTATGGCGAGTTTGCGGCCGAGAGAGTGGTGGTAGAACGGCAACGGCGACGAGTTGGTCAGGATTAGCTGGGTAGGATTAGTTGGGTGTAAAGTTCGTGCTTAGTGACGATTTCGACCAGCTTGCGCTCGGTGTTGGAGGCAAGGATGCTCCAGCTGGTAGTCTCGGCACGAAGGGTGGTGGGATTTCTCCCGCTTGATAATGAGATTTTTTTGAGATCAGATCGGCGGATATGTAGCCGTAGAAGTCGTGGGTTTCGGCGGTATAGAAGGGGACCAAGGTGTCGGCAGGAGGGGTTGATAGTGGAGAAAGTAGAGAGGGGAGGTCGCTGGCTATGGTGACAAGAGAGTTTCCTCTTTGGACAGGGATCCCCTCTGCTCTGGATCAGTTGCCCCCATGGTGTTTGAATCAGCTAGGGTCACCCGCGTCACGCGACCGTAGGGCGGCGCTCACCCGAATCCGCATCGGGGGTGCGCTCACTCTTTCACAAGTGAGCCCCCACACTATTGTGAAGCAAATAAAAGATCAAAGACCAAGGCAATACAATGCCTTCTAACAAGGATAAGAAAGTAAGCTATTGAAGCATTACAAAGGTCCTTGAATCCAGCCTAACTACTTCAACAGACTGTACCCTTGGCTCCAGTGACAGTTCCTGTAAAGCCAACACATGAAAGCCTACCGTATGGAATCAAGGTCCTTGCGGAAGGCATCGATCCTGTTCTTGAGTAAAGTACATCCTGCCTATAGGTGCTTCGGACACTTACTGAACCTTTCGCAGTATCGTGGCTATCCATGGACTCAACGGACACCGGGAGAAGACTTGGACGGCAAATGACGTCAACTGGCTTCGTGACTTCCTTCCACTGGACATCCCAAATGCGCGCATTCTCACTTGGGGTTACGATGCCAATACCCATAGTACCTCCCAGATCAGTGCGCAATACCTCTACGACCATGCAAAAACCTTGGTCTCCGATCTATGTCTAAAGAGGAGATTGACAAAGGTACGAGAGCCGTGCCTGGAGAAGGATCGTCCTACTAAGGAACGGCCTAGACCCGAACGCGCCCCATCGTCTTTGTCGCTCATAGCTTGGGCGGGATAGTCGTCAAAAGCGTAGGTTGTTTTAAATTAGGCCGCAAGAAGCGAAAACGTTGACCAAAGTAGGCTTTAATTCATTCCGATGCTGCTCGGCAAGGTGCTTTGGAGGAGCACCGATCGATCAAGCTCTCGACATATGGCATCTTCTTTATGGGAACTCCACACCAAGGCGGTAGTGGCGTACATCTCGGTGAGCTTATGCTGAAAGTGGCATCGATATTCGTGACGGCCGACGATAAGATCCTTAAGCATCTTGAGCGAGATTCTGAGTGGCTCCAACAGCAGCTTAGCCAGTATGGTCCGATCAACAGAGACTTTGTTACCAAATTCGCCTACGAGATGTTCCCTACTCGGGTAGCTTTGGGAAAGACAACGATGGTCAGTAACGCTCACTCTGTTTCTGTGAAATACTGATCAAGTTCAGGTGGTACCGCAGGCTTCGGCGATCATTCCGGGTATCGCGGATGCGGAGCCCGTTGCCATCCCGGCCGATCACCTTAACATGGTCAAATTTACCTCGCGTGAGGACGGTGGATACGAGAAGGTGTCAGGGCATCTGCAGTTATTAGCGGAAGAGGCACCAGGTGCTATCGCTGCGCGTTGGACCGAGCAAGATATAATCAGAAAGGGTACGAAAGTCGTTTGATAGAAATGAATAAATGAGATACTTAATAACATGCTATTTACAGTTCAATTTGGTGCTGAACAAGATTTTTCAATCTCATTCAGTCTGTCCGAAGTTCCTGAGATAGAACATTTTGTTGGTAGGGAGGAAGAACTTGCCAAGATCAAGGAAACTTTTCAAGGCGATGGGTCTCATCGCAAGACTGTACTTCTGCAAGGACTTGGCGGAATAGGCAAAACGCAGTTGGCAGTAGAGTACGTAAAACAGCAGAGAGATGCTTACCCAGCCATCTTTTGGCTAAATGGGAAGAGCGAAGACATGTTGAAGCAAAGTTTTAAGAATATGGCCAAGCGTTTATTCGACCAATTTCCATCATCAACATTACTGAGGACAGCTGCAGAATCAAAGGACGCAGATCAGGTTGCTGAGGCTATGAAACGATGGCTCTCAGTCAAAGGCAACAATCAATGGCTGATGGTTTTCGATAATGTTGATAACCCTAAACTACCTGGTATCAAGGACCCGCAGGCATACAACATCAAATCATATTTTCCAGAAGCGCATCAAGGCTTTATTCTCATCACCACAAGATCTTCTCAACTGAAGATTGGTAACATTATACCTGTGAAAAAGCTCCAGAATGTCCGGGAGAGTATTGCAATTCTAGCTTATATGTCGGATCGGCCGATTTCAGATCAGGGTAGGCGTCGAGATTAAAATTACATATTGCATGATTAATTTGATATTAGATCCTCACGCAAGAGAGCTGGCAACAAAGCTTGATGGGCTTCCACTTGCACTTGCAACAGCAGGAGCCTATCTCAGTCAAGTCTCGACAAGTCTCGCGGATTACCTCCGTTATTACAACAGTTCATGGCTGAGGCTTCAGGAGACGAGTCCGGAACTGTCTTCATATGAAGATGCTCTATACTCCACCTGGAATATCTCATATAAGCATATACATAGCCGGAACGAATCAGCTGGGAAGTTGCTTCAGCTTTGGGCATATTTTGATAATCAAGATCTCTGGTACGCGCTTCTGGCTGGAGGAAGCAAGTGCAGTCCTGAATGGTTTTCAACTATAATCGACGATGAGTTGAACTTCAATGAGGCTATAAGATTGTTGTGTGATCACGCCTTGATTGAATCTCACGGGGTCTCAGGTGGATACGGCATGCATAGTTGTGTTCATGCTTGGATTATGCATGTGTTAAATTCTGAAAGAGACACTCCAATGGCCAAGTTAGCATTAAATTGCGTGAGCTCAGCTATACCAGATGAGACTGTTTTTGAGTACTGGGCACTACAACGACGGCTCCTTCCACATGCAAACAGATGCTTAGAATTAGTCTATGATGCTTCAATATTTGATTTAGAGAACAGCGATTATATTCTGGACGCTGCTCATAAGCTGGGAATCCTGTACTCAGATCAAGGCAAGATGAAAGAAGCTGAAGAAATGTATCTGCGAGCACTGGCAGGATACGAAAAGACCTGGGGTTCTGAACATACATCGACCCTCAACACAGTCAACAATCTGGGAGCTCTGTACTCAGATCAAGGCAAAATGAAAGAAGCTGAAGAGATGTATCTGCGAGCACTGACAGGATACGAAAAGGCCTGGGGTCCTGAACATACATTGACCCTCGACACAGTCAACAATCTGGGACTTCTGTACTCGAATCAAGGCAAAATGAAAGAAGCTGAAGAGATGTATCTGCGAGCACTGACAGGATATGAAAAGGCCTGGAGTCCTGAACATACATCGACCCTCAGAACAGTCAACAATCTGGGACTTCTGTACAAGAATCAAGGCAAAAGGAAAGAAGCTGAAGAGATGTATCTGCGAGCACTGACAGGATACGAAAAGGCCTGGAGTCCTGAACATACATTGACTCTCAACACAGTCAACAATCTGGGAGCTCTGTACTCAGATCAAGGCAAAATGAAAGAAGCTGAAGAGATGTATTTGCGAGCACTGGCAGGATACGAAAAGGTTTGGGGTCCTGAGAATAAGCGGTCCTTAGACACAACATATAATCTGGCCGTCATGTACAAGGAACGGTTGATGTTTAGAGATGCGGCAAAGCACTTTGAGCTTGTCGTGCAAGGCTATACAAAAATATTAGGCCCTGAACATTCGGAGACGGTTGAGGCCTTAGATCAATGGAAGGGCTGTAAAGGTAAGTAGAGTAGTCTAACAGTAATTAATGCATGCAAAGATTCAGTGGTCAGAACGGCTAGAGATCTGACACCTAGAGACGAAGAATCATTTTACGCACATCCGCGGTAGGCCTCTTGAAAGCCATGACGCTCGGTAGGATCGATTTCCCTGCCATACACTCTGGACGTTTTGCACGGAACCTCGTCATTCGGTGCGTAATTGAACAGATGCATCAACTCAACATGGTTCATGATCTTGTTAGGTCTACTGTATTCGGACGTTCGCTCTTCGTAGGGTTTGGCTTTATCAGAAAAAGAATTCTTTTCTCATGATATCTGGACCTCCCTACCCATGATTTCACTCGGAATTGGGGCTCTCAAGCCTCGTCTCAGTGCAGTTCTTAGAGAACAAATTATTCTTGAGTTTCCGAAGCTAATCCGTGAGCTGGAGGTTGGTATTGACGAAGGTCGAAACCAACTGACAAAGCTAGGGGATGCACGACCGACAGTGGCGGAGCAACGAGTTTACCTTATGCGCATCAGTCAATTATTCAGCTCTTTGGTCAGGGCTGCCTTGGAGGGAGTCTATATCTATGACTTCTTCGGCGACGCCATGACGGCTGCGGGGTACAGTAGGCGACTCCGGGCTGCAATTCAAAATATTCTGTTAGGACTTGCAAAGGATATGCGTTGCGAGGGACACGAACAAGAGATTATCGAGGAACCCGTTGAGAGAGAAGAGCCAAGATTTGCAAAACAGATCTCCTGGTTGGACTACATACATCATGTGCAGGAGCTTATGGAAAGGAGCAGGGGCCGTGAGTTGCCGGGGACCATTAATGCTCTGATAGTAGGAGATTTATTCTACCAGTAGTCAAGGCCATAGAAAGAGCTTGTAGAACGCTATAACGAGAGTAGTCTACAGGCCATAAGTCTTTCCTTAGAGTCAACGCTGAGTCATATAGCAGATGATATCACAACGGATGGGGTGCTTCGGGAGGTCTTCGAACCAGCAATGGAAAGCTAGTAGGGAAAGGTTAGAGAAAAACGTCGTGTAACACCAAAAGCAGAAATAAAGTTTTTATCCGTCTTCACAACCCATAAGTCCGAACACAAAGATATGAAATAGAGATATAGAATATGATAAGCCTCGTTTGAGTAGAAGAAATGTAATTGGTATGGCTGCGCGTCGTGCGAAAAGCTTCTACCTCTTGATGGAAATGATTCTAGGAGATCGATGGTTGAGAAGTGAAAGAGCAAGTATGCAAGTGATATCGACTGGTGCTGCTGGTGCTGCAAACAAAAGTAGAGCTGCGGAGCATCGTATTTTCCTATCTTGATCGGTAGAGTTAGCTCGGGTTTCCATACAGCCATGACCCGATACTAGCAGTTCAGAGCCAGTCCTGTCGTAAATCTCATGTCCGTAAGTGGTTTCATCTATCGGTTCATAGCTCCTGTATCTGCAAGCTTTCAGATTGCAAACCTTCGAGCTTTCCAATCTTTCACTTCACACTGACAACCCAACCCTCGCCCTCTACCTCCCCTTTCGCATTCATCCCTCCCCAGATCACTACTCCCGCCCCATCAACATCCTTCCCCAAACCCGCACAGCCAAACCACCCTCTCGGCCCTGGATGGCTCTTTCCATCCGTCTCGAGCCCTCCTCCTTCTTCGTTGGCGACAACCTTGACCTCCGCCCATGTTTCCGCACCTGTAGCGATGCCGAGCTTGGAGCGCGTTGCATCTTTGATGCCGGCGGCGGATAATGCGGGAAGGGGAATTTGGTAGGAGAAGGCGTCGGAGTAGAAGAGACGGTCTTCGGAGGAAGTATTCTCGGCGGAGCTTGAGGAGGCTTTCTCGCCGAGGAAGTATAACAGATATTCCCTGCCATTTCCCGTTGTCACAGGTATGAGTCCTGCTCCCTTACGCGGTCGTGGGCCAGGTGCTAGGGGATTCGTGGGGAATGTGGTAGTTTTCCATTGATCCTGTTTAGCTATGAGTGCTAGGTCGTTCTCGCCGCGCGCATCTTTGTAGGTTGAACGGATGAGGGGAAGGGAGTGGATCTCGCTACCGAGATCTGCGGAGGAGGCGGAGTTGCTGATGAGGTAGAGAGCATTATTTGCGAGGGCGAGAGATGGTGGGGAGCCCAAGGACGAAGGCGGAGAGGGAAAGACCGACCAGGTTTGGGAGGCTATCGTGAAGGCGTAGGTGTCGTTGAGGGGTTTGGAAGACGAGAAACCGCTACAGATTATCAGAGTGCCGTGCGGCTCTGTAGAAGGTGTGGGTTTGCTCAGGAGGCTAGGGAGTTTTGAAACAGTGGTTTTGATCTGCTCGGTGTAGGTCGATGTCGGAGAAGCGTTGCTACTAGAGAATGGGATTTCACTAGAGACACAGCCGTGATGGAATCTAGCTGGTGGGTGGATTTCGGAGAGAGGGTCGAGGTGGCTCCAGTGGAGACTACTTGTGTCAAAAACCCAGACGCGGCCTCTTTCTTCTAAGGGCGCCATATCCTTGCCCCTCCCGCCGTACACGTATATCTTATCCCCAACTGTACATGCTGTATGACCTGATCTTGGGCCTGGTACTTCTCCACTCTCGCCCTGCCCCAACGAGGGGACACATTTGTACTCGGGCTCGCCATCTCCCCTCGACTTCTTCGAGGGTATCCTGACGATGTGTAGCTCATCATCGGCGAGTTCTCCAGGCGACACCTCCCCACCAAAGATGTAGGCTCTTCCTGCAACGACTGTGAGGGAATGATTGAATCGAGGGAGAAAGGCCTCGCTGGTGATACGGGTGAAGGTGGCGCTCAAGGGCTGTGTGGCTTGGGCTAGACCGATGCTCGCGATAGCTGCTCCTTCAACTGTCGTAGAGACTACCTGCTCCGCGACGAGAAGACTGGCTGGGTCCATTGTATGATGTATTATACACAAAAACGTAGGAATGATTTTTACCTCACAATGTTTTGATGTTATGAGAGAGGGAATCGCATTGTTTGGAAATTCTAGTTGTCAAATCAATCAAAGTTCCTGCCTTTATTTTGGATACTTTCTAATATAACTATGTTTCAAACGTGAATACTGTCCACCAAAAAGATGAGATGATCTTGATACTAAGATATATTGTCAAAGCACTCCAAATAAAATTTCCTTTTATTCAATTTGCCATGAAAATTCCTCACTTCCTTCTGCCCCTAGGGCTCCTCTGCCATCTGGCGTAACCAACTTCGATCCTTACACTCCCTGTTTTCTATCGTTTAGCACTCCCATCTTGGTGAGGCGAGACGTAAACTTACCGACTGGAAATAGAGTTCGGATTGGTGTACCTAGGGTACCCTGGAAGACGTCCAAAGGTTTGATTCCATTCTGCAATCACGGCTTGCAGATCCTTCGACCCGTTTGGATTCTGGTGGACACGAATGATGCTTCGGATTCTTATGACCCCTTCGGCTCGTTAGCTGCCTGGAGAGATGCTGAAATATAGTGACTTACGATTTCTCTTCGTGTGCCATTCTGTCTTCTGTTTGTCAGAAAGCCATAGAGGAGCCTCTACCGGAAACTCCTCCATCCCTAGTTCTTCGTTCCAATCTTCCTCTTCGCTATTTTGCTCTTCTTTCTCTTCCTCTCCATCGTCTCCTGAATCCACCCACCAGATCGGTTCACCGTCAACCGGATGCTCTGGGTCGACTTGTCGTAGCATAGCCACCATGGTGGGGGTTGATAAGACAGTCGTGGATGGGATATTGCCGAGGAGACATGAAGTAACATGGTGGTTGAGCAGCGCACAACTGCTTGTGAAAGTTACCTCACATCTCACGCACGTCCATTTGACTGGAGGCGGAGCTCCTAGCTGTAGCAGCTGGAGAAGCTCGTGGTAAGGCTCTTCTGTGAGCGAGCCCGATTGCGAATCTATCTCGCTTAGTGAACTTGTCGATCCTATTGATGAAGCGGTCATAATTCTACCGTCTGATGGTACGCTAACGGGTTCCACACCAGATGAGCTCAAGCCGATGTGGTTCTGCTCGGCCATGTTGGCTGGTGTAAAAGAAGACATAGTCAGCAGCAACTGGAAACACTTTGCTTATAGCTGAATGAGAGGAGGTGTATGCGTCGAGGGTGTGTGAGTAGAAAAACTAGAAAGCAATGTAGGTGAGGAAAATAGTTTGTTTGAGGGAGAAAAGGTCTTATCACCAAGGGCGATAAGAGACTGGTGAATGAGGTAAATTCTGTGCATGTGTGGTGCTGGTAAGCAGGAAGAATTTAAGTTAAGAAGTTATATATGGATGGTAGGAGGTGTTGGAAAATGAGTGTTGTGGGGATCAACACCGCCAATCAAGCATTGTCGTGAACAGTAGAGTGAAGGTCGACCATGATGGCAGCTTGATAGCCTATAGACCAGTACTTCACCAGGGGTTTGAATGATACTTAGTGCGAGGGGACGATAGTATTGATAAGCCTATCGCTTGAATCGTCGTGAATGCATCGTACATCTTAAATTGACTGTTACTGAACCCAACGAACTTTTGACCTCCTGGCAATAGGTGAAGATCATCCATGCCACCATTTGTTCAGCCAGAAGTAGAGTGGTTTAAGGAACCGAGCACTAAGAGGTATGGGTAAGGACAGTTCGGGCAATTGAAGGAAGATAATTCAAGTAGGCAGAATATTGCAGGTGGCTTGAAAGATAACAGCGATTCGAGACATACAAACTATTGAGGCGCAAGCGAGAGAATATTCCGCCTTCCACCCCTCGAGCTAAGACCAAGACTGAACAAGATGCATTGCAACTCTCACAGCTCAACCAGCCCTTTAATTCAACAAGAATATAGACCGCAGCTCCGACCAAAGTATTATGCACATACCTGAAGTAAAGTAATACTTATGAACAATATACCCCACCGTCAATGCCCAGACAACGAGGCTCCCCCCCGCGCTCATCACGTGGATTGCGGTAGTGACCTAAATGCCATGCAGCTTAGATGAGATGGTAGAGTCTAGGACATGACGTAGTAAAGGACGGGTCCCAGTTGATTGATCCTATTACATCAGGCTGGCATGGTGAAGATGAAGGAAAAGGTGCATGGATAATCTAGTTGTGCGATCGGAGCGGTCTTTCATTCTTCCTCCCATCTTTCTCCTTTGGGTATCGCTCGAGACGTAGCGCCTCGTCCCTGGGCCACATAAGGTTTTTCTGAAAAGTCTGTTGTTCAACATCGCCTTTGCATAACCTCGTTGTTTGCCTCTATTGATGACGAGATTCCGGCTCTCCGCAAGATCTAGAGATACTCTTGCAAAGATATATTCTACTCATCGATGACTTGCTTACAACTCTCGACCTACTTCAGTTGTAATGCGCAAGCTTACATCCGTTTTTGGTGCTCTTTGAATACTTCTCAATAAGCTTTTGAATTCTTTGATTTGTACATCATTCAGAGTAGTGGCCGTCGAATTGCTTCACTCTATACAAACGCCTTGCCTTTCTTTGGAACCTCCAGCCCGCATTTCTAATACTTCATCCCTTCTTAAGATCCTATGAGCTTCTCTTGGTCCCTCCAAATTCATTATCAGTGTTTAATTCAGTGTACTATTGATTACATCTCTAGCCACCAGTACCGCTAGTTCCTTCGAAATCTTACTATGAGAGTCCATTTCAACCCTATAGTAGGCTTTCATGCAAAATAGCGCCCAGAATACGACAAGAATTTGGCACCAATTCAGTATTCGGTGAAGGTCGCGGTAAAACGGTGCGCAGGTGGCAAGGTAGGTATCAGCACTATGGCTTATGAAGATACACTTGAGACAGGACATCTAGCCTGCAGTTTCGGAGGTCCATGCCAGGCTCAATTTTGAGATACATACAAGCAATGGGAGTCGGAGTCTAATTGGTCTTGACGCCCACTCCATTAATGACCCGGTGCTTAGGGGAAAATTGTCTCTTTCGAACCTAAAGGCGCGTTCCCAACCACTAGTTGTGGCTGACCATATTCAGAAGTCCACCACCCTGCCGCTTTGCAGAAGAGTATGGCCCCCTTCTATTAAGATGATGAGGGTTCCTGAAGTGTTTCTGCGAATGACTTTTTAAGAGCCAGCCCCTCTTTCGTTCGTTTAATGAAAGGTAAGGCAGTAGGTAGGTACACGAAGTATAAGTTGTGGACATCTGCATATCTTTGATACCCAGACATTTAGTGAACGCTTGTTGAACGTCGCAATGTGTTGCGTACGTACAACTGGTGGCTTTGTTTCCTTGAAAGATAGGCTCGTGTGGCAACTCCAGAGCCAGGGAAACATTTCAGTTGTTCGATCGGTCCCTTATTCCGAGCCGGAGCTCTCATCTTCAACCTCAAAAATTTCACTTTCACACAGGACTTCCCCTAGATGTGCTTCTGTCAAAGACTCAAGCAGAGATTCGTCGATTTCGGCCATTGGTCGACACCAGACAGCTTGCCACCGCCCTTTGCATTCGATTGCATACTCGGTGCGCACAGATAATTGCAAGCCGGGAAGTGTGACGCGCGCTCTAACCTGCTTTTTGCCGCCAATCTCGAGGAAGCTCTCTTTGGATGGAGGCATTTTGCGTCTCAATCTAAGGAAATCCCCTTGGATCAAGTTCTCCTCTTCGACGTCGCGGGCCTGGAATATCCCTAAAATACCGGCTTTCGGGTCAAGAGGAGAGTCCCAAGTTAGGACAATTATGGGATGGTCAAGACTATTTCGAACAATCACGTCAACAGCGAAAGGGACTCCAGGCTTCAGAGATGATGCAACTGGGCGGATCCTAGTTTGAAGTACCCAGGAAAGGCCCCCAACCGAGTTGTCACTGCTTGAAGACATGGCGATCAAGGGAGGTAGTGTGGTAAATGGAGGAGCTTCTGGGGATGAAGCACTGCGACAAATCCGAGAGTAAAAGCTACTTATGATTTCCGATGAATTATGCTTTCGAATATGCTTTCCGACTAATCTTGCTAAATCTAGTGAAGTGACGCTAGGCGTTTATGCAAGCGTGGCACGAAAGATCTAATCAAATGATTGGGTAATATCATCTGTCAGCAACCAAAACCAGATCTCGAGGGTTGCGCATCGTCAGATCCTGAAATCTTCAACCCGCAGCAAACCACCTCCTTCCCTCACCATTGGATACTCTCCGGTCTTAGTCAACGCTTTCTGACCCTCTGATTTGATGAGGTCACCACTCGTCGGCCAAGGTCATCTGCATTGTCATCTGGATTACTGCTGTGCGCTGGGTCAGACTACCGAAGCAATACAACATGTGTCTGAAGGCGCCCAGACGTTGATATAAGCATTTCCAGAACTAAGTTGTAATCAAGAATTTCGATTGGGAAAGAGGAGCCTCGAATAGAAGGGCTATGATACGATTTACCCCACCTTGTACATCTTGACGCTCCATTGATACCATATCCAAATGCCACCTCATTCACCCACCGGCATTGCTCCTGTCTGCCGATCTGGGGCACACCAGCTGGCTCGTTAACTAAATACAGTCTTTCGGTCCCGAGAGTCATCTTCAATCGTTGGACTCGCTGGGGGCTTGGCCCTCGCATAGCAAGTAAGGTGCCATACCTTAGCAAGAGCCAACTTTTGGTGCATTCCGAACTGCAACCCACGGGAGCCAATCAGGATTTTAGAAAATCACTAAAGGTACCTTAGTATGACTAGGGTAGGTTTAATCGGGCGCTAACAAGGTTGCTCAATGTCGAATTCCCCGGAGCAACCGATACAAGACTACCTTTTGTATGTGCTCTCGGTCTGCTGAACGAGTGTAAAGTAGTTCAATAAAGGCAAGTACGTACAGAGATTTGGGTGAGCCTGTCCAGTATCTCGAAACTCTAGCTCTTCTTCGAGATTAATTATCGATCATGCTTTTCCTACTAGAAGATCATGTACGACGTCGTGCATTATGGCCATCAGCCGTTTCGGGATGCCTCTGCGGCTTGCGCAACCCCTGGTAATCTTCGCCCTCGTACTCTAATCTATAACATGTTTCCCCTTTCTCCTCATATCAGCAATTGGCATCGCATATTTATAATCCCACTCGGCTCTGAGGGGAACCTCTACCAGTCAATCTTATGGCTGGATGTCTGATACCACGTTGATGGTATCTCTCGTTACGTGCCCATGTTTAGCCTGTTGGATGGCATTAAGTGAAGAGAATACCTAGGGTCGCGTTGATGGCACAGGCGCTAGAAGCCTTTTATTTATATTTACGGCGGCAGCTATCTTCCCCCTCGCCTTCTCTTCGGCCATAGAAAAGCGTGCCCACGACGTTACTGTGACGATCTCTTCTTACAACAGTGCACTGTCAAAGTTGTTATCACCAATAATGCTGCCGAGAATATTCCTATGCTGATTGCAGGGAATTCCCTTGACCCAGCACCGGGCTATAACTACCAATTGACTAACACAGCGTTCGTGCAGGGAGGCTATCAGTTTTATTCATAGGCGAAGCGCTGTTCTCAGGCCTTTTTATCAAATCTATCTTCTATCACACTGGTCCAAAGCACAGCCTTGGGTTCGAAGACAAAGATCATCGATCCCAATCCCTCAAAAACTATAGTGTATCTTATCCGAATACTGTGAGCAAATCGAGCAAGACCGACTTCTTTCCTTGCAGCCAGTCATACTTGCTACTTCCATGAATAATGATCAGTGGCCCCAGCATATAAATTCTCTTATCTTGATGTTTAAATTTAAGGTAACAGATGTGGAGAACCTGATTAGGCCGCCTCAATGCGAGCCGCGTTTCCTCTTCAATGACCGACCGCGCTTGTGTATAACTGGCGCATCTCAATACCTTGTTCAATGTCATTCTTATCTTGTATCAACGACTCCTAAATCGGAGTTTCTATGATTCAAGAACTGGAAATATACATACGAGCCAGAGTTAAAGCATGACTAGCCCTGCCACGAACATTGGTGCAACGTTAGTCGACTCTCTTCTAACCCACCCAGTACAGCGATCCTTCCCTTAACGCAATTATCCACTAAAAAGCCTCGATAATCCTCCATCTCAAACCTCATCCGGCATCCCCAATTCCGATGGCACGCTCATCCTTCACTGCAACTCTACATCCTCACTCGAGGCTATCACGCAGTTGACTGAAATTCGAGTCTCCAATCTCAAGACCGGAGCCTTCATCCTACTTTCCAGTGAACCTGAGGACAAGGAGGCGAAGTGGCTTGGCGTCGGAAATCAGATCATCTGGCTGAGAGAGGCGGAATTTGACGGGACGAATTTTTGGATTGCTGATATTAGTGACGCGGGGTTCAGGTATGTAGTCAAGTAGATCAAGAAAAATATAACCATGGCAATACAAGCTCTATCAAAACCAATGAATAATATCAGATCTGACCATCCCTCTAGTAAACACAACGCCGCCAAGCCCGCGCATTCACGTTCAAACTCCAAACTCTCAACGACCGCTACGGCGACATCGGCGTCGCAATCCCCTGCCTAGCGCCCCCATCCCCATCCAAAGCCCCAAGTCTCTCTCACCCTCGACCCGTAAGCCCCTCTACGAGCCAAGAAACCCATCCCGCACCACCCCGCCTTACGCTCTTTTACCTCACCCTCCGCAAAAAAGCCATGGACAACACCTTAACAAACCTGAAATACATCATCTCCCCCACCCGGCCCATGGATGTCCTACGAAACACCAACCTGCAGCTCGCGTCCCCTTCATCGGGTAACCCAAACGATGATTTCGGTATCTCGCCCACTGATATCACGTTCCTTGCCAAAGGCCACGGAGGCTCTTCGGCCGCGGCACTGTACCACGTTCCGCTGACTTCGTTGGCGCACGGGTCGGTTGTCAAGAATTTGCTCCCGCTCGATCCGAGGTTTGGGCTGCTTAGGACGGACGAAGGTTTCAAGTGAGGTTGGTGGGTCTTTTGATAGGGTGAGATGAGAGGGGTGATGATAGGAGGTCAGAAGGTTTTAGTGGGTGTGCTAAGTGAGATGTGCTAATTTGTTGTTTTTTTCTAGAGGGGAGGGATGTACATGTATGTAAGAAATGAGATGTACTGAAAAAGCTACTTTTACTCTGAAGCAAAGAAAGCAAATACTCACATCCCCACCTCATAACCCCTTCTGTACAGCACAAAACCCCACTTCTTGAATCCCCTATAACGTGTCAAACAACCCCTCCACCTTTCAAAAACTGGAGAACTCCATCGTTGCAGTTGAGATCGACCGCGTGTTGGCGGATTAATGCATGCGGGAAGAATGAATTTGTACATAACCTTATTAGGGAAGGGCAAGTGATTGACTATCATGTGAAGGGCCGGCTGTATTGTACGTAAAGAGCCAACGGTTGGGTACGTAGACTTGCTTACTCTTTGTTGTTGCAATCATGTGTGCTTCATATGGACGGAAAGTGGGTGAATGCTTGAGGAAGGAGACATGTAATGCTTCAGAGAGATGAGAGGTGGATGAATGATTGGGGAAAGAGATATGCGGTGCTTCAAGTAGACGGGACGTGGATGAATGCTTAAGGAAGCTGACATGTAATGTAGAAGTTTGGGGCCTTAAAGGACGATGAGTTTGCTCGCGGATGTTTGATGAAAGAAATAACAAGTTGGAAGTTTGGCGCTTAAACTATATATAATACATGGGCTCTACAGCTGAAAACAACGGCAGGCAGAGAATTCATACTTCGCTTTTTAGTATATATTCAGCAATGCTTATCTTTCTTGATAACACCTTCCTTGCCACTTGTCCGTTATAGAATCTGAGGAGTTACAATCTCAACGGTCCGTCAAGAATACCTTAGACCTCAAAACAGACTCTTCGGATCGGAAAAGTACGGGTGCAGCAACAGAGAGGCGAGCGTTGCGTAACAAAGAGATTGATAAGAGTCTTGGAAGGGAACGGGTGACGCCAGCAAGCCTCGTCTTCACCATTCAGCACTCGAGTTCTACCCACCCGTTAAATATGTCATGAAAGCCGGTGATCACTGCGAGCGTGTACTATGTGACGTGGCTAGGAATCGAGCGCGTCAATCAGCTTCATTGTCGGCAGTGTCAGATACAATTGGTCTCTACAAGTTGGTTGAAGGCGAGGAGGTTTGATTTGACTCTTACTCTACGCTCTTGACTTTGCTCGAAGCGGGAGACGGTTGTGGACAGGATACCGTGAAGAAGCGAAGCATGGTATGTCGATCACTTGATAGCACATTCCTTTGCTTATAGCTAATGAGGTTAGGACAGGCACGCTGAGCGGTCTGTAATAGATGTCGTGGCTGAGAAGATCCCTAAGCAGTCCGTGTTCATTCCTCTCGTCGGAGAGCTAGCACTGTGGATACGTCCTGAGAAGAAATGCGCCTAGATCCTCAACCGAGTCAGTACAAGATCCTCGATCACGAGACGCAGCAATCGTCGAGGTTTAAGAATGATTGAACGATGTAAGAACGCAAGTGTCAGAGGAGGACGTCGCACTGAAAGACATCCCAAGAGAAAGTCAGAAAGAAGATAGCGTCAAAGTCCCTGGCTGCACGTCGGATGCCTGTCTCATCAAATCAACGGAGAAAGAGTGTGTCAAAAAGACTACTCTCTGCATTGCATCCGCACCTTTGGTTTATAGAGAGAGAGATGTGTGGTATTCCAGAAATATATAATGGGTGTCTACGCATGGACACTGCTAGGAGTTGGAAACAAGAAAACTTCGTCTAGGTCTCACTTCACTCCGCCTATCCTTGCCACATGTCCTGTCGCCAGATCTATTAGGAAGCACAGCTTGTGTTGATCTCTAATAACACATCTGCGGTTAAATTTGCCTAAGTCCTCGAGCGTTTTTTCGGCAGTATTTCACAGGATTGCAAAACGAGTTCTCCGCAGTGTTCAGCTCCATAAGATCTTGGACTCGACACACATTGAGAAGGCAAGGAACGCAGCAGTCTATATCGTGAACAGCTGCTTAGAGGCGTCGAAAGGAAGCCGTGCAGTCTCAACCGGATACGGTGTACCTGTCCCATCGCCTCGCTGGGTAGATCTGCAGGCGATCTTAGCAAAGTTTGAAGAATGCTCTTGAGAGTCACCAATATTTCCTGGGGTGTTGATAATCTGTGGATTCGGTGGCGCAATATCATTATAAGAGTGGAGCCTCCCGGTCATCGCAAAGAGAAGGCAATGAACGAAGAAGGGAGGACAGCGCTGTTGCCATGGAGTGAGGCCCTGTTTTATACCCAGGATGGTTGGCTAGGACTTGGCCGCCGTAAAAGTCTTGCCGTGCATTAAAAGTAACTCGAGCACTTTCGACCAGAAGAGTTGGAGCGTAAAGCCCGAGAGAAGCGTGATCGAGCCTTTGCCGAGAGAATAGAGCAGCAATTGGAGCCAGCGATGTTCAATATAATGGATTCCGCCCAGAACAATTTCGAGCGGCTGGGGCTAGGAAGAAACACCACATTGCGAACGCCTGGAATTTGTCTTGCCCTGAGAAGAGCCGTTCATAAACACTCTTGCAGGTCAAAGGTCCGTGAAGATGGTCATCAGACAAAGCTGAAAGACTCCTTAATTTTTGGTAACACCGGCACACGGACCATCTTATGGCGTTCCCGCATATAGAACACCGAGAGCTCAAAGATGAATGGAGTGTCCGACACAGCGGCATTGGAAAGGCCCGAAAAACCTATATATAATTCCTCTGGAGTCTTAGAATTAACTCCACAACAAGCTCTGCAAAACAGTGTTCTACCAACAGCACGAAGAACTCAAAACCAAGAACGCCGGTACTGTTGATCTCTGAAACACTGTTCCAGTCATATAGTGATCCAGGAACAGCTTGCTGTTCTGACTTATCTAAGAAACCGAGCTCAGTCTTTATGATCCTATAGGTTCGGCTCCTGGAGATCAGCTACTTGGGAATAGTGCTATTATGAGCATTCATCTGTCATCTTTCCACATATTATAAACAAGCATCTTGACCTCGCTGCATCGTCTCTTTGTGGAGCGGCACGTTGATCTTATATTTTTCGCCCCGTACGGGCTTTTCTTCATCAAGCACCTCAAGTGGTAGAGCTAGGGTTACCCAAAAACAAGAGCTTCGCCTGCTCAGAAGTACTGCTCGCCGCCAGTTGTTTTTTCAGGGTCATCCGCTTCCTGGATTTCGGCAAAGCTCTCTTTATACCTTAGCTATAATCGCGTCTACCGATTAACACCACAACGGTGCAAAATCCCATCGTGGCCAATGTAAGATTTCACATCGGGAGATGCAGGCATCTTTGCTCACGTTAGATAGAGCGGATAAGGCATACGAGCAGGAGCTCAGTGTCGACATGGATAACAGCTTCAGCTGGTCGACAGCTGTTGCTGCTACCAAACTTCGTAGGGATTTATATTTACCCCCAGCACGACCAGCTCCTGAAGTCTCGGTGTACCCAGAGGAGCATCGTGCACCGTACATGGCAGACGACTGGTACGAGCAGCATGGTTGGTATCGTCGCATGCGCAACACCCTCGACCACGTAGCAAGGATTTCGAGGAGTGTCCTTGCGATAGATGAAGCTCAGCTTGCATCAACCCGAATGGGAGAAAGCTGCAATGAGGAGGACATGATAAGACACGAGAAAGAACTGCCTGTTCGTAACACGGATGACCTCGTTGTGGATAAGAATGGGGTAATACTCGGGGTTTTCTTGAAGGCCGGGCTGTCCGTGCCTTGGTCGGACGATAAAGCCGAGGAGCTTCTCAAGATTGCTTTCGAAGCTACTTCGACTCTCACGGAGGCATACCCTCCGCCTATGCCTAAGACGGAAGACCAGCGACATATAGACCATGTTGCTGAAAGGAAGAGAATGGACGATTTGGGAAGGCCCCATGGTGTCTGGCATTTGGGAGTCCGACGGTAAGAAAGCGCCACGCTCGATCATCCATATAGCTGACTTTACAACACAAGCCCTTCTGGAAATAAGACACAAGATCCAGCAATGACTACACAGTCTTGGCCAGACACTGAAAGGGGCGAGGCAGTCACCAGATGGTTCAAGGCAATGGCACCCATCCACCAGACTGAGGCTATGATACTCTCGGTCGTAGATCCAGAGCAGTATTCTTACAATCGTGCTATCTGTGATCACTGGACCAATGAAGGGTCGCTTGCCAACTTCAAGCGCACTGGACGGATGGCTTGGGTATACTACCCTACACTAGTCAACGCACGGGTCAATCCTCACAAGGATAAGCATGATCTACTATCAGGACTGGTCTCTATGACGTGTTGTGGAGACTTCGAGGGCGGTAACGTCGTCGTCCCAGTGCTTGGAAAGCAGTACCAGATGCGAAACGGAGATATACTCCTCTTGCGAGCACCACTTCTGGATTATTGGATCTCGCCGTACGAGGGCCCCAGATACTCCTTCGTTCACGCGATCCCAGAGGATATGTGCAACCTTAAGGCCGCAATCCCCGCTCGAACTCCAGGGGAGAAAAAAGAGCACAAAAGGATCCGAAAGGAGGCAAGGGCAAAGGACGCAACGGATCCAAATAGAATAAAGTGTCCAATGTGTGCGAAACCAATGAAGAGCGAGGGTGGACTCAGGAAACACCTCGCGCCTTATGTTGGGTCTCAGCCAAAATTCGACAGGACTGGGCATCACACAACAGCAAAGGTACATGAGCATTTGCTGAATCGAGAAAGATCATTAGGGACCAACAAGAAGATGAAGCGTGGCGAACGGGAGGCTGCAGATATAGAGTAGTATCTGACCCGCCCTAAGTCCAGGTTAGCGAAAGTGGGTAGAAGATGGCAAATGGGAACGGTAGGGCATGATAGAATTACAACGACACAGCGCCCTTGGGAAAGGGAGATTTCTTGGTTTTTTTCAAGGGTGTTCGGGGCTACCTAAAGTTAATTGCTTGCCATTGTTTTAGTGTCAGACACGGCAGTCGACAGTTTAAAAATCGGTTTTATAAAGACGTATATCGTAAGGTTTGAGGAGATATCTGAACCGCTCGCCTGTAACATTGACTTCGAGATGAAAGTTGCTGCCTAGGCCAATAGCTGCCCAAAATGCGGTCGACTCGGGCACTGACTACTGATGTCCTAAGGTTTGGGGGATAGTTCGTTCTGTCAGTGTCTCTTCGCTGCTCTCATGCCACTATTCTAGAACCAGGACACAAGCTTGAAGGTGCGAGACTAGAGTTAAAGAAGGAAGTATAGTCTCAGCACCGCGTAATCGGCGGCTCGAGATGAGAGTAGCGGTAGAGTGTTGTAAACGCCCCAGCTAAAGTGTGCGTTGAAGTCGACTCTTTCAGTGCAAGTCATGAGCAGAGCAGGGTCTCTACCCACACAGCTAGGAATTGTTGAAATACCTATGCTATACATACCTGAATAAGATTGTTCCAAAGTGTGTTCACATTTTGGCCGATTCGTAATCCAACAGGAATGTGGCTGCGTAAGCGGAGGCGCTACCTTGTGCAATAATGATGACGATTCACAAGACACGGTGGAGGTGATAATCCGGCTTCTTTCGATTATACCCTAGGCCAAGAAGGGCTAGTGTATCTAGGAGTTAGAAAACTCTTCCGTAGCCAAGTTACATACCTTAGCGGAAGATTAAGAGACAGTATAACCGTAGTGCTACCGTAGCAGAACCACTAACCTTGGTGAATATGTATCCTGCAATGACACCGCAAAAAGACGGTCGCGCAATCTAAACATTTATAACAGTTATCTGTTATTTTTTCAGAGACGTGTCAGATTCAATGCTTAGTCAGCTGTATTTTTGACTGTAACATATTGTACAACCTTATCTTCCTTACAATCCCCTGCAGCCGCCCTCCCATGTGCCCTGTGCATGCTTCGCATCCAACATGCATAAGATACTATTCATGACGCACTCTTGCAGTCACTTGCTTGATGCTCGCGCGTAGAAATTGTCTGAATCGATCGAATATAAGTTTAGATTTGCAAAAGCGTTGATGTTGTTCCAAATACAGTCTATCCGAAGATAAGGTTTGACATTTTAGCAGTATTGTATCTGTTATTTTCAATTAACTGATATTTATCTTGAACTGTATCAAAGATAATTACATTCATGAAAAATAACAGTAATAATTCTTAAACATTTTATTGAAGATACATTATTTTTAAAGTACTGTAACAGAACTGTTTCTACAAAATGACTGCATAAAGACTGTTTCAGTCAGAAGAACCGTAGCACAGCCGTAATGTGTTCTCATAATCTTCCGCTAAGGTACTTAGCAATGCATCCTTCTACTCCCACCCCCAATCAACACTAACGTCAAGCAAAATTTATCACTACTCATACATATTAATGGTAAGTTGAAAAGAAAACGATGGAAGTATTTCATAGACTGCCTTTGCCTCAGAACCGGCAAGATCATGACTAATCGGATCCCCCATGATAAGCACGTGTTTCTCCCACCAATCGACAAGTGGATTCTGATTGGTTGGACGAACCACGTGCAACATTTCCTTCGTTCACACCTTCCTTATTAATCATCAACAAACCTCCACGGCGAGGTTGAGATATTGCAATTGACAAATGCTATGCCCCCCATTTGGAGCACATCTTCAGCCATGATGCAAGCATGAGAGCGACAGCCAAGTTCTCCACCATGGAGGCGTTTGACGGAGCAGACCGACCAGCTTTTCCGGTCATGACCTTTGCTCTATATAATGGCCCCGCCTTCCTTGTCTCTTCAGGGCATCCGTTCGACAATCTACAGCCATGCTTCACCTCTCAGCCCTTCTCAGTGCCGCTGTTCTGACTGCTGTTGGTTCAGCCGCTGTGACACCGCGAAATGATAATGATAACCGCTACAAGTATGTAGCGGCCTTTAGTGTGGATGGCATGCACGGCAGCGATGTGGAAAAGTACGTTGCTGCCAGGCCCAAGTCTACCATTGCCGAGTTGCTTGAGAATGGGTACGAATACACAAACGCCTACACATCCGCGCCTTCGGATTCTTTCCCGGGTACTCTAGCCGTCTTCACTGGATCAGGTCCAAGAACGACTGGAGTGTGGTACGACGATGCTTGGGATCGCTCGCTCTATGCCCCGATGAGCAATTGCCAAGGTTCTCCAGGCGCTGAAAGTGGGTTGTGTCTATTCTACTGTTGCTGTGCTTTTAAGCTAATATGCTCCAGTCGCTTACACAGAAGCTCTGGACTACAACTCGTCAGAGCTTTACTCTGGTGGCATCAACCCCGCCAACCTCCCCATGAAGCTTGAGAATGGAAAATGCAACCCACTTTATCCACATTCTCGTGTTCGCGTCAACACAGTGTTCGAGATTGCACAAAGCAAGGGATTGACTACGGCCTATACGGATAAGCACCCAGCTTATGATTTGGTTAGGGGACCTTCCGGCAAAGGTCTCAGCTTGGGGTATGTCGTCCACGAAACTAACTAGTGGCCACTCGGTACTAACTCAACTGGCAGCTACTTCCCCGAAATCCAGGCTGCCAAGGGCAGTGTCAACGGCACAATTGAGTACGATAAGCTGCACGTCCAGGCTTTCCTTGACTGGCTTGACGGCAAAGACCCTGCACATTCCGAAGGTAGCCTTGGTGGAAAGATTCCCAATCTGTTTGGAGGAAACTTCCAATCCGGTATGTCCGCCAAATCTTGTTCAAGTATTCCCACGCTAACGTTTGACAGTCAGCGTTGCGGAAAAGCAATGCGGCTACGAAAATGCCCCCGGTAACCCCTTCACCCCCTGTCTCCTATCCGCCTTCGATTTTATCGACGCCTCGATGGCCAAGATTGTCCAGAAGTTGAAAGATAAGCACATTCACCGTCAAACCCTCATAATCATCGCCTCCAAGCATGGCCAATCACCGATCAACCCAGCCTTGTACGAAAAGATAAATCCCGATCTCGTCATGAATGCAACAAAGGTAGAAATTGACCAGCAAACTTCCGACGATATTGCTCTCATCTGGCTTAAGAACCAAAAAGATACTGCTACCGCAGTCAACAACCTCAATGCCAACCGCGCCCCCTTGGAAATTAACGACATCATCTCTGGCGCTCAACTCACAGCCCTGGGTTTTGGGAACCCAGCCACCGATCCAGCAGTCCCAGATATCATCGTTTCTCCCCAAAACGGCGTCATCTACACCACCAGTACAAAAAAGATTGCCGAGCACGGTGGTCTGCACGACGATGATAGGCATGTTGCTTGTATCTTGAGCAACCCAAATCTCAAGAAGACGCAGTACCAGCAGCGAGTTAGCACGAAGCAGGTTGCGCCGACTATCTTAACCGCATTGGGCTTGGATGTGGGGAGTCTGCAGGGGGCCAAGGCGGAGGGGACCAAGGCGCTTAGTGGGTTTGCTGGTGGGGATGATGAGGGTGAGGAATGAACGGGATGTGCAATCGATTGGAGACGAGTGGGTTGAAGTAGCTAAGATAAAACGTGTAGAAAGATATGAAAAGCGTGTTCGAGATGGTGGATCCTCCACTATGTGAATTCCATTGAAGTCTCCTATACACCGAATTTTTACATTGTATTTGCAATTCAAGACGATCAGATCTCAATCCCGACATGGGCTTTCGGATGTTTCGTCTTTTCAGCCCCGGCCACCTCCGTCTCCACGAGACTTTTATACCGCCTCCAAACGCCAAGGTTGAGTGCACATCCCACGAAACCCATGCACGAAGCGAGCACATCTCCACTCCATCAACCAGTCTTCTTACAGTAGCTTCGAAACACCCTCCTTTCGCGACCAGCGAAGACCCTAGCCTGTTCGAGGTTGGAAATGCTAGGGAAAGAAATGGTTGTGACGAAAGGAGGGAGGGGAAGTGGTGAAGGTTTTGGTATGGTAAATATTGATTATGTTTTTATTGTAGGTTTGATTTTTTTTAGCAGAGTGGTGGCCTAGTCGAACCTACCTTGTGTTAATATTTCCTTTTCGGGGGGGGGAGGATGAACGCGCTAGAAGACGGCAGGGACTGAGGTGATGGGGTGGTCTTTGGTGGGTGAAGCGGTGGAACAAGGGAGGGGGTTGTATAGGAAAGGTGTAGGAGAAAAGCGAGTGGTGAGGTCAGATGGATGCGCCGATTTGGATGGCTATGGGGGGGCGGGGGTGGTGGTTGCCTGTCAAGAGAACGCATCGGCCTCCTCTTCTATTTACTCTTTTTGATTCGTTATCGAAAACTTATACTTGGATGCCACTTTCGTCTTCTCCTTATCTTTTCCCGGAGTCTGCTCCGCGCTGTTGGAATGACAGCGGCGTTTTTCCTCGTAGTAGATTTGGCGTCATGGCGCTGGGGGTTGGTGTTTCGAAGGCTTATGGAAGATGATGAGGGTTGGGGATTTTGGGTGGGGGCGGAGGGTTGGGGCGTTGGGGGTTGATTTAGGGTTGGGCTTGATGGGAGCGGAAAGGGAGGGTACGGTGGTGAGGCCTTGCTGGTGAATAGAGCTTGGTGGAAGGCTCTGTCTGAGGAGCGCCAAGGGGGCGGAGAAAGGGGGGGATATTGATGTGGGTTTGAAACGAAATTTTGCTCCTTGTCTCCGTGCTGCGCGGACGCACGTAACGGCAAGGCTTTGATTTACCACGGTGTTCGAGCAAGTCTGGTCGGCTGCATCGATCACCTCATAGAAGTAAGCGTTCTCTTGGCTGTGCGGCTTACTGGTCGTGGGGGGGAGCGGTTGATACTTGACTGCTTGAGTAAAAGTACATGTCTTGTTGGACATGCAGTTCAATTCTCTATTAAACTTCAATACGAGTCATACAAGCATCCAGAATCATTGATCTTGAACTTTCAGCGACGAATCTAGATACAGCTTCACTGACTCCTTTTACTTGACTTCCATCACGTGTCACGATACCTCGAACTCTTCGGGGTAACGGCATGGGGATTTGAGAGTGTCTGACTTCGGAGGCGTCGTTTCGGTAGCGGCGAAAATAATGGCAACGGTGGCTTCGAGGTCAACAGAGCCCAGACAATGTAGCAAAGACTAAGCAGTAGAGACCAATATTCAAGCTGTTCTTCTTCGAAATAGTATTTCCTGTTCCAAGTCTGCTGCATTTGACCCCTTTTCGACAATTTCACTTCTTATTCCGACTGATGTTTTCTATTCTTCTGCAATAAAAGTACAATAAAAGTGCAATGGTACTTTCGATTTGCCATGGCTGATAACTACAATCGCGTCTGTTGACGAGTGGAGCTTGCTGATCTAAAGACGTCGTCATTGTCAACTCTACTCTTCTCAACCGACTGTTTAGGTCTGCTGATATCGCGTGAATATCAAGCCTCAGGATTTGAGATACGTTTCGGTATGCTTAGAAATCGAACGGGTACGAATTTACGACAAAGAACGAACCGAAGAAAGAGATAGCGGAATTGAAGCGATCGAGCATGTGAGTAACGCATTTTGAAGGTAGTTGAAGCAAGCAACAAAACTAACAATGGTGGCAAGCATATTAACGAAGTGATCCTGGAATCTGGTAAGAAGTGGCTTTAGTATCCAAAGCTACAGAGTTTCAGACATACTCGGTCAAGGCCTTTGTAGGCCCATATGCCTTGATAGTATCATGTTAGCAAAGGCGTATACCAGCTCTACCCATTCCCACAGTCTTTTCCAGTAGCGAAGTGTTTTCGAATTTTCACGTGCTTGTATTTGCGGGTTTTGGGCGAGAGCGAGGAGTCCTGATTAGAGTTTTTTTAGTGTTGAAGGGTGAGGGTAGGGGGAGTGGCTTTTGAATATCGAGAGAAGAAATTGCTGAGAGAGACATTGAAGCCACATGGGTCCCTCTTTTGATGAGTAGACTCAGCCCCGCAAGTGAAACAGCCAGATTGGAACGAAGTTGAATTGCCGGTCCATGACGCCTTCACTGCCATCAAATTCAAATTCAAAATCAAATACTCACCCAACACGAAACCGCAAGCCATCACATTAAAAGCCACAGTGTACATGTACAGTAAACACCAATGTCGTCAACTTATCTCATCCGCCCCCCTAAGTCAACCAGCTCGCTTAGCCTCCTCCCTTCGCGCTTATCTTTCTCTCGGACATGTTCGTACCTCATGCACAACGCCACCCCTATGCACCGACCCCCTTCCAGACCCCCCCAGAATCCAGCAACGCTCCTACGCAAGTACCGACATGAGTCATTTTCCACGCAACTGCATGCGCCTCTTCGGAGGTTTCGGAAGAAGCACGACTGCGGCTACGAGCTCGCTATTCGGAGAAAACCGCAACGTGCACGGTGAAATTTCCGCGTTGCATGAAATTCATCAACTGTTGCAGGGATGCGGTGTGCAGGGATCGTGAGGTTATTTTAACGAACATGTGTGACGCCGTATAGGGCCAGATATATACGCCCCTCTTCTGTGAGTGGTTCCGATGGGAGACGTTAGAGTCAGCTGTGCTTTTCTTCCTTTGAAGGTATGGAACCAATGGGGGTCTGATCTGGCGGCATGGTTCCCGGATACTGGCGCATGCAGCTGTTACACAGTGACACTGTGGAACTTCTTGGAACCATGTCCTTGAAACCCGACATGATTACTGGTTCAAATCTTCGGTTCCCGGCGAATCTGCGCTGCTGCAAAGGTATCGATGACATGCATGGAAATCGCGCTACTGTGCGCTACTGCGAGCCATTCTTTCACGATGCTGCGAGGATAATCCGAACTGTCAGATACCTAGAATTGATCTGACGAATAACATGTTTTAAATGAGCTGCAGATCAACGAAGATACGCAGTAGACATGTCGGGCGCAAGGCTTGCAAGGTGAAGCTAGGACAAGCCGAGGGGTGTCGGAATGTTCTGCATGTGGGCTGAAAGGTATGGGTGTGAGTGAATTCTTGAAAACAGTGAAAGAGAGTTTGAGGTCGCAGGGTTGTGCGTCCTAGTGGGGGATGTCAGCGAAGACTCTCATGCATATGATCGTCAAGACCTGCTCTCGACCAGCTGCGGGTCAGAATGCAGCGACGCATGCAAAGAGACTTTCGCAGATCCGCTTGATCTCGGAGGCAGCCTTATGCCATACAGGGTTTTTAGAAACTCTCAGTCCCAACAATCAAGAGATCTACACCGTGTTCAAGGGTATACTTGAAATTCCAGCTCAGCTTCAGGAGATCTGTGCACTAACGAGGTGCGTGCCAATGACCTATGCCCGATAGCCAACAGCTGTACGGGAAATCTGGCGGTCGAATGGGGGGTGGACAAGGAATTTAGATGTCTACCCATCCTGACCCAACAGAGCTGAAAACGGGGTGTAATATCAGTGTATCATAGCCACACAACCAAGCCAACACCGGCATACATCAGACATGTCTTCCATCTCCCATCCTCCTCCTCACTAAATGCACACCACGCACTCCTAATCTCTACTCAATCAAAGCAGAGCACATTCCATGTCTAGAATCCTGGCTCATCCCAGCTCTTCACCACGACCTACTGCGTATGTCACGTGTGGAAGGGAACGACAGAGGATGATAGATGGCGAATCGACGATTGACGTGTGGAGAAATAGAATCCGTTGTTGTTTTCGCATGCAATTCGAACAGGCTGACTGGTTCTATGCAGTGCAATCGCAAATCACAAGCACCCAGGCCACCAGGCATCTGTTCGAGTGACAAGATGCTCTCTTTGTTTAATCCTCCGAATTAAACTCCAACGATCCATTCCTCTACCACCCACTTTCGCCCACCCCGCTCAAATCCCCCATCTACATAATTTTCATGTCTGGAACACTTCTCACTAAGAACTTTATAGACTTTTGTCTGGCTTATTCCGATCAAGTACGGCCACAGACAATAGAGCTCGGCTTCCTGTCCGCTTTGCCATACACGAACTGTTGATAGGAAGCTCAGTAGATTCCAGTTAAGTTGTTAATGATCAGCGAGTCTCTTCTACTGTATATATTTGTCGTTTTTGGGAAAAGGCTCCATGAGGTTTGAGTCCCTTGTACATGTAGACGAAGCCAACAACCCGCACTCTTCCACCCCGTTCCCTCACCATCGTCATACCCCCCACACATCACTATCTATATTTCATATCGAACAAAATAACTATACGCCACGACCTTCAGTCGAACATGATTTCAACATATAAACACCAAGCAATGAGGTTTGAACGAAGCTTGCTAGGTTCAGGTGGAAAGATAGGGTTGAGTTGCCATGGACATATTCCACGCCAGCCGAACTTTGTTATTTGGAACACTTGTTAGATGCTGTCACTTGCACGTCCCCATCCGTCCATTCCATACACCGCTCGCCCTTCTCCCAACCAATTTTCCTTGCACCACCTCCCTCCAGCTCCGCTTTCCCTCCTGCTTTCATACCCCCTCTCCTATAACAACGCGTACTCACTCATTCCTTATCAAAGAAGCTGTAAATTATCTCAAGCACGTCGAACATACAGTTACGAAGATACGACGACGACGGTCAGCAAAATATAGAAGGGGTTGAGGCCAGAAACAGAGGGAGGAAATCCAGATGTTCGTAGCATGCATGATAAATGGGTTAGAGAAGAACGTGTAGGAGAAATGAAGATGCAAAGGTATTAGTAAGTAAAAATGCTAAGTTTAGCAGAGTCCAAACACAAAGTATATAGAAATATATCGAACCAATCTCACCACTCCCTCAACCTTCAATCCCCAAACAACCCCCCAAAAACCTGCGCAACAAGCAAAAACCTTCAGCAAAGAATATTCATGCTCTCACCAAAACAACAAGAATATAGTGTCATAAATAATCAGATATATCACACTATAAATCATCCAACCAACTCAAACCCCAATCAAAAAGAAACAATCGTCTATCCAAATTTCTCCTCCTTAAAATCTCTACATCATGAACACCGCTACCCCCGGCTGCGCTTCCAAAGAAACCCACAGACCGACATCCTCATCTTTCTCATCTGTTTGCGCCTGCTTTCTCTAATCCCTAGTTTCCCCTTCTCGACCTCTTCATCCAATTCCCTCCCTTGTTCCTTACAACTCCTCACCTCACTACTCCTTACGTTCTCCCAACCCCTTACTTCTACAACTCCTTATTCCCCCAAAATACCAGCAGTTTATACTTAGCACATACCTGTTGCTTACACACCCACCCATCCACGAGCCTAAAATACTCCCCCGCCCCCCAAAAAACCCCCTTCCCATCCATATATCTATTTACCTACTTCCTCCCCTCCATCACCCACCCACCCCCATCCCTCCCCCCCCATCGAACCACAAACTACAGTAACAGAAATACGTACCTACCCACCAACCCACCTACCCAAAGCCTCTCTCCCACCCCCACCACCACCACCACCACCACCACCACCAAACAACAAACACCAGCTAGCTAGAATTACAGTAAAAAGCCCACAGTGCAAGTTAGTTCACTCACTGCATCAACTCCCCCCCAAAAAAACCCAACCCAACCCAAAAAAAAAACTCCAACGCCCAAACCATACCTACCAGCCTGAGTAGTAACTTTTAAGAAACTGGGGACTGTGTATTTAAAGCTTCGTTGCTACTGTAGGAAGTTTTTAGGGAGAGGAGCGAGGAGAGGAGATGGAGATGGTGTGGTGTGGTGGGGATGGGGATGGGGATGGGGATGTTGTGGGTGGGGATGTAGATTGTGGAAGAGTGGACTTGATTTTGGGGGTGGGTAGGGACGAACGAGGTGGATAGAAAATAAAAAAAACTAAAAAAAACTAAAAAAAAGGTTAGTGTATTTGATTGGAGATGTGATGAGATAGCTATATGTTCTGCATGACTGTGCAGTCGTTCGTGTTGTTGTGACAGATGGAGAAATATACATTAATCAAATTTATGATATACGCTTATTCTTCAACCCGGCTCACTCGAATCAGACGCCCCTCGAATACCCCAGACTCTCAATAATCGTCTCCACTACCTCCGCGCCACGCCGACTCCGCAATTCCTCGTCAATCTCCCTTCTTGCCTTTAGCAGCGCCTCGTATGTCTCCGACGCCAGCAGTCGTTTCAGCTTCGTTGTTTTCTCGTCCGGGTGGGATTCTTTGGATGTGGACGGTGTTTTGGGGTTTGGTGAAGAGGATTTGTGTCTGGGGGAGGGTTTGGAGGGTTGGCGGCCGCGTTTGGGTGATTGAGAAGAGGATGGGTTGGGGGATTGGGAAGAGCATGGGTCGGGGGGTTCTCGTGCGGCTGGTGATGGTTGGGGCCGTGGAGGAGGTTGGGGAGATGGGGATCTGTCTCGTTCCTTTTTGGGCTCAATGTGCTCTTTCTGTATCGGCTCGACCCAGTACTCTCGCGCATCGCTTTCACTGACGAGCGCAGGGTCCTCTTCGCTCCTGGGCTCCTGGGAGGTCTCGGAGGTTTCAGATAGGTCATTTGGCGAGAACCTACGTAGATCTGGTGGGAGAACGTCACTATCGGAACGGAGGGAGCGCTCAGGTTGCTCGGATATGCTCTTGTTTCTTAGTATCCCACTTGTGTCCGTAATAAACTCTCGTGATGCGCCGAGAGATTCTCGCGCACTCTTGACACTTCCTCGTTTTCGGACCATGACGGGATTCTTTCCATCAAGTGGAGGATCCAAACAAGTCCTTGACACCGTCTTAGAATCGAAAGGATTCGACATGATGGTGTCTTTTTCTGGGTCGCGGCTCTGTCCGCTCGAGGTAGAAGGACGCTCTCGCCCGCCTGTTTCCTCTTCCAGCTCTCCCAAAGCCTCCTTGACATTCTTTCCTTTCACACTCTTCCATTCGAGGCCCAGAGCAGCTATAAAAGCCAAGCCCGAGAGTGGAATCGCCGCAATGAATACCTTTTGCAGGGCAGTGTTGTATACGTTCAGCAGCGCGGGAAGAGCATCTGCAGGAACAAAGGACCGAAACATTGTTGCACCAGCCGAGATGACATGGTTGATATCGATGCCTGGTAGCTGTTGAGACGATGAAGCGCTAAGTAATGCGTTGTGCAATATGCTGTTGCCAACGGATACGAATATTGAACCACCAAGACTTTGGAAAGACGCTATGGCCGCAACACCAATGGGAATTTGTTCAAGGGGAAGGACGGTTTGGACGGCGATAAAACCTTGCTGAATTGACATTCCAAGGCCTGCTGCGACTAACACTTCGTATCCAATCCATTTGGCAGAGGACGTATGGATTTGCAATGTGCTGATTAGTCCGCAACCAACAGTCGCGATGACGCCGCCGATGATCGCTGGAGGGGTGTAATAGCCAATCTTGGACACAAGAATACCTGTAAATAGCGATAGAAAAGCATTGGCGAGCATGTATGCTATCATATCGACACCAGATCGAATAGCGCTGGCATTTCGGATAGCCTGGAAATAAATGGGCAAGTAGTATGAATGAATCAGCATCACGCCGTAGATGAAAAAAGCAGCCACACAGCTAACAGCAACGCTGCGCTGGCCAATGATTTTCGGCGGTATCAAAGCTTCATCTCCTTTGAAACGGTTCCAGACGATGAATATAATCGCGACAACCCCTGACCCGGTGAGCAAACCGATTATCCTCGCGCTGCCCCACGCAAATCCCAATTCATTGTATTGTAGTGGTAAAAATAACATGACCGAAGCTACTAGCAGCAAAGCATTTCCCACAGGATCCAGCCGCAGGATCTTCTGTAGCAGTGGGATAAACTCAGACGTTTCCTTTTGAGGTCTGAACAGGAATATCATGGCTGCGACAGTGAAGCCTCCAACGGGAAGGTTGAAATAGAAACTAGGGTTGTCAGAGCCAGTCTAGCATGTATTTTGGAGACACCAACGCACCACCATCGCCATGTCAAACGATCCGTAAAAACCCCGCCGAGCAGAGGTCCAATAACAGCGCCAAGGCCAAACCTGTATTCAATTTATCAGTTTTCTTCTCTTACGGCAACATCCTCCCAAGTGTGAGAATGCACATACATCACCCCCACCATGCCAGTATACGCCGGTCTCTTCTGTAGCGGAACACTATGTGCAACAACCACAAACGATCCAGTGACAATCCCTGCACTCCCAAAGCCAGCAATAGCCCGACCAACTATAAGTACAATCGAATTAGGTGCAACGCCACATATGAGGCTTCCGAGTTCAAAAGTAGCCATGGCACCAAGGAAAGACCACTTGATGTCGAAGAGTGTGAATATTCGGCCATAGGTTGGTTGGAGGGCGCTGGCGGTGACGAGGTATGCGCTGCCGTACCAGCCAACGTCGGCGTAGGAGTGAAATTCATCAGTAATACGCGGAATAGCCTAGAAGTACAGTATTAGTAGAGTCATACAAGTACATTCGGATTTTATACCGTGGCCACAATGGTCCTGTCCAGCGAAACGAGAAATACAGACAAGCATATGCCAATTATGAGGAGAGCAAGTGCCAAGGAGCCTGGATATTTGCCGTCCTCTGCAGCTTTCGAGACAGTCTCATCCGGCCTGTTTTCTTCCAGATCCGGAGTGGCCATGCGTTTCATGGTCAAACCCTCGATTTTGAGAGTTCTCGAAGCCAGTGTATCCTGGGACGTGACGTCTTTCTCCGGATCACCCATGTCTGAAACGGATTGACTGAACCTGGATATCGAAGTGACCTCGCTGAGGGATGTACTCCTGCTGACTTTGGCACTTGCTCGATTCGTCCTGTGTTGGATTCCCAAGCTCGAACTGCTCTTGTGGATTACTTTCTTTTCAAAATCGCCATGGCGAGACACAGGAACTTCTAAACCAGCGAAGGTGGACATGTTCAGTAACTCAAGCACGGCATCTGTATTGCTGGCGCCGTCGTCGAGGGCTACTATGGCCTTGCTCGTAAAGACGAGAACGTTGCTACCGATCGAATCGTCACTAGATCTTGATAGAGTTTTGGCGGGCAATCGGTCGCCGTCTCTTCGGGTAAGGGGTCGGCCTCAGGCTCGTCTAAGCAGGCTATGGGGTAACCCAAAAGCACGAGGGACAGGATTGTGCTCCCTCAATAGCTGCTCACCAAGGCCTGGCCGCGTGGAATGCCATGGATCAGGTAACCGTTGACATCAGCAACGTCATAACCTTACGTGGTAACTGCTCGTTTGGGGGGGGCACCTTTCGGTATGCCAAGTTTCCCTGACATGCAAGCCACAAAGAAAAGTCAAGCAGCACGATAAGGCCGAGGCTGCAGTGGGGGATCGAGTGTTGTGAGTTTCGAGATATACGGGGACCTATTGGGGAAGAGTGTGTGAGACGAAGCGTGGATGTTGAAGACTGGCACAGGTACAGCTCTGCAGTATAGCTCATGCTCATGCATTCTGTTGGGGAAGACGGAAGCGAAACTGGGGCTTAGTTGGGCCCATTCGAGCGGGTAATGGTTGTAAGAAAATACACGGACTGTACTGTAAGGTAATCTATTCGGTGTGCACATCGAGATGCACGCATCGCCCACCACAGTGGTATTTGACATGCCTTTGCGAGGATGAATGCAGAAGAGCATGGGGTTGGGGGCCTGTTTTCCTGGGGGGGGGACAGAAAGGGATCAGGGTTCTCGGGGAATGCCTGATCAGGGATTTGGAAAGAAATAAGTGGAGAATGATACATGGTATTCGTCGGACAATCTCTGCTTTGGAGATTGTACTTGTGGTGAGGGCGTTAACCAATAGATAAGAAGGTCAGGGAAGGATGGAGATAAGAGGTAGCACGGGAATACGAACAGCAAGTACTGAAACTAAGGTGTACCCCTGCTACTGTAATCTGTACGCACTAAGATATGCATAAAAGAAACGCCCCGAGCGGGTGCTTACAGTACGGTACAGGCGAATATAAACCTTAAACTATCCTGCAAATCTTTTGACGTCACGATGCTGTAGCTACCATAGCTACCTACCTTACAGTACGCCAATACTCGCTTCCCTTGTTCCCAGGTCCCCGTCCATCTATGAGTACCGAGGTACCAACATGGAAACCTCGCCTTTAGTCCCGGGCATATCGGAATTAAGGCCCGAGCGAAAGACGTGTTCGACACCAATTTTGGGTATGATAATTATGTTGTATTGTGGATATCAAATCTATAGTGTAACTAGTATACCTTAATGTACAACTGCTAATATGTCAATCCTAGAAGCCACCACAGGTCGCTGTGTCTCCCTAGTGCTTCTGCGTCTGCCGTGAATTCCTGTTCCAATCCTTCCAGCCCTCGAAGCAGATTGGCCAACTCCATCCCACGGGCTCGCTCGTCTTCGATCTTCCTCCACGTCCATTCTTCGGCTTCCTGTTTCTTGAGGCCGTCGGCAAACCCATCGTCTACCGGGACCGGTGGCTGCGGGAACAGACTCTGTTTAGCCGCGTCCCAGATGGCATCCGCTGCCTCGAATGCACGGAATGGTACGTCGAGGATATCGGCGGAAAGGTTGCGCTTCGTAGGCATGGGTAGAGCTTTGGTCTCCAGATGACTGTTGTCACCAGGGCGTGGTGGCAGAAGTCCAGAGGCTTGAAGCATCGTCTCGGGAGCAATCGTCAACCGCCCTTTCTTGAACACGCATTTGCTAAGCGCCGATGCGACAATGGCATCTTCTTTCCGGTCGAGTTGCTTCAACTCGCTGGTGACGCCATTTTGGCTAGGGTAGAGGGAGAATGTGCGAGGCTTGACCTTGTCCTTGCGTACAAAATGTGTGACAAGGTAGAGCCATTTTCGATCCCAGGACAGGACTCGAGTCCACATCTCGTATTGCTCATAGGGTCTTAACTCTTTCCTGAACGAGCAGCTGACCGCACCTAGTGCAACGCCAAAGCTGGTGTTGCCGCCGCCGATAATGCCATCGGGTTTGCTTTTCCTTGCTTCTTCGATTCCAACGGAGAACAGAGTACACAGCAGGTGACTGCGAGCAATGTCTAGATCGGAAAAATATGTACTATTCGATTCTGCAGAACGACCGTTAGCCGCATATCAACATTACACAAAACGTGGCGATGACTCACTATGAATGTTGTAATCGATTTCGGTTAGTGGAGCATGAGAAGCAGTGATCATGGGCTGGAACAGCTGTGCGGGTGTGGGACCAGCCCTTGACCGCTCCGACCGCAGTACAAACCGAAAGCCATTGAGAAGACGTGTCTAGAATACCGTGTCAGGACTAAGCAAGATGATCAAGAGGTTATGTACTTACATGCCATACCAGTGGAAGGTTCTTGAGGTTTCCAAGAAGCAAAAGCACAAAAAGAAGTTTCCATAACGTGGATAGAGTCAAGGCTTGTGAGAGGCTCTGCGAGAGTGACTCCCCAGCATGGGGTATATCAAAGCTGGGATACATATTGGACGAAGTAAATACCGACAACTGCTTGACGGTCCCAAGGCCAGGGGAAAGGGATTCTTAAACGTTTGGTCTATAGCAAAGTGACAGAATGGTGGTTGGTTGAAGAGAGTACGAGATAGTTGAAGGACAGGGCTCGGCTGATTAGTATGGTCAATTTCTCAATGACCAAAATCGGTCAAGCCGGATTCGGACCCCAAAACATGTCATTACTCAAGTCCGTCCCTCAGACTGAATCGTGCACGAAGGAGTCGCGCCGTATTGCTTGGAAATCATCATCTGATGCCGTGTTTGATCCTCCAACCAAGCGTCGTTGAACGTCACGTCGAGGAGTATGATCCTGGAACACTTCGGCCAAGGGTTAAAATCGCTTACGGGAAGGATCTTCGCGTTACACCAGAATAGGTCCTTTAGGATTCGGAACTTGACTAGGCCCAGTTACTGCCAAGGGCACAATGTACCGTTAGAGTCGATGCAACCAACGGTGACCAACTAGGTTATCACAATGATCAGCGTTTTACTCCATCTGGTTAGCGGAGCAAAAACGCCGACCCAGCCAAATCTCCCTAAAGTATATCGCATCTATCTACCACCCTACAAGTCATTTGTACGCCAAGAGTGAATGTTGCAAACGTCGGATCCCAAGCCGTGCAAGACTTTCCCAGCTGAGGTTCCATACTACCTAAGATCGTAAGCCCTAACCGCTCTTCGCACTCCACAAAATTCCACCTCTGATATGACGTCCTAGCAACGATATCAATGTGGATTACCAGGCAGTTTTGCAGGCGACCTGAACGTGAAAAGTTACCATCGCTTACCCTATCCAATGATCCCGCAGCAGCGTCTCGTGTTGTTCCCAGCTGTCCTCCTGCATGGCCGCCATTTCATCACCATGCCGCCATGCCTTCCCCGAGCATCAAAGTAACACCGAGAATGCACGAAATGCGTGAACCGCCGAAGCTTCGGACGATCTTTGGGTTCCGGTATCCAACCAGACAAGCCCAACAGAAGCGCCTGATCCCACTATATTACCTGAGATATTTGGAGGCGAGTCGTATAGAATTATACCCACCAGATATGGTTTTCTCAAGGTGTGTTGCACAAGGCTCCAGCCGATGCTATAACCGCCGTTGAGAGCAAAAACACTTCTTACGCTGCTTTGCCAGAATGCCACGGTTCGGCTTCGGTCCAAGTCTAAACCTCAGCTCTCCTTATCCGTCGGCCCATCCGTGACAAAAGGCTTGAGAATCTGCTAGAGATCCGATTTGTACTAGCGGGGGATTTGCCCTGCCGTTCAATCCATCCATTTATATCTTGACTTTTGGGTTCTGCTACAAGTTTCTCACGATTAGGTTCACATGTATGACGATCAAAATGTGGGTCCCAGTGATACGGGAAGGTTGCCTGTTTGGGACCCAATCAAACCTGGCCTCGTGAAACTGGCTGGATCGAACAATAAGCAGCCTGCACGCGTACTTGAAGAGGCTACATCGAAGCTGTTCTCTTTCCGAGCGTCGACGTAGGGGGCTATCTGCCACCAAAAAGCCACTGCCATCATGGGCGTTCTGTCACAGCATTAGGGCTTTCCTTTCGCTTGTCTAACACACTACAACCGTTGTGGCCGGATGTTTAACATGGTCCCTGCACTTTCCGGACCCTTTTATCATTCATCAAGTCCTTCTCTTCCGCTTCACGATAATTCTCAAGTCAAGCCTGTATCCATCTTATTTCTGCAAAAATGTCTGTCAGCTACGGCCAAAGCCCGTTCGATCTCAAGTCAGCAGGACTGTCTCTCAGTTCACCATGGGCCTCTTTCGACAAGCTTTGGCAAGCCGTTATGGGATATCCAGCTGCGAGCTTCCGAATCAACGAGGGCAAAACACCCATGACGACGAGCAAAGAAACGGCCATTGTCATAACACTATACTACGTTATCATTCTTGGCGGTAGAGAGCTTATGCGAACACGACCGGCCTACAAACTCAACGACCTGTTTCTGATCCACAACTTTTACCTGACTGTCATCAGCGGGGCTCTCCTTGCACTCTTTGTTGAGCAGCTGATTCCATCGATTTGGAATTATGGCGTCTTTGATGCCATCTGTGGCGGTTCGGGGTGGACAAAAGAATTGACGACTTTGTATTATGTTGGTGAAACCTTCCTAGAATGGACTCCGCCGCTGACAATGTCCAGCTCAATTATCTTACGAAATATGTGGAACTGATCGACACGGTCTTTCTTGTTCTCAAGAAGAAACCATTGAGTAAGTCGTACATTGTCGGTGAAAATTTGCTCTGCTCACACGACCTAGCATTCCTTCATTGCTACCACCATGGCGCGACTGCACTTCTCTGCTACACGCAACTCATCGGCCATACCCCTGTATCTTGGGTCCCGATCACGTTGAACCTGATGGTGCATGTGGTCATGTACTGGTATTACTTCCAAAGCGCTCGGGGCATCCGCATCACCTGGAAGAAATGGATCACCCGCCTCCAGATCATCCAATTTGTCATCGACCTTGGTGGGCATCCCCGGTGTTTGATTTCCTGATTTATCCCTTGTCAAACCCGCTAATCCCCGTAATAGGCTTCGTATACTATGCGACCTACAACTACCTTGCCAGCACCTACTTCCAAACCATGCCCCACGTCGGCAAATGCGCGGGAGAGCCCTTTGCCGCTATGACCGGCTGCGCCATCCTCTCCTCGTATTTGTTTCTCTTCCTCTCCTTTTACGCAACGACGTACAAGAAATCCAGCAAGAAAGACACCCAGGTCGCCGTAACCGCGCACGCCGTCGCAGACATGGAGCACAAGCAAATCCCCACCATGGCCGAAATCGACGACTCGGCCATCACGGCGCTCAAGGCCACCAATGCCGCGCTGAAGCATGCCAGTGCCGTCGTGACCGGCTCGGAAATGCCGATGATGGGAATGAAGAATGATTGAGCGAGCGGAAGTTGAATGCATGCGTGTCGTGTGGGTGCAACGGTCGCCAGGAGCGGAGTACATGCATGATGCGTTTTATTGACATCGGAGCTTCGCGGGTCTTGCTATCGTTTTTATTTTTAGACCTCTATCTACCATGGTGGGGTCGAATAATATCTTACATTACTTTACCAAAAAAACCATATCCCCTAAACCCCAGTAACACAATCCCCCTCCCATTTAAAAAACAAAAATCCTGCACATCTGACACCCCCCCCCCTATGCTGACAATTCTCCCTTCCCATCAAGATAAGCCAAAATTTAAAAACGCCAAAAAACCCCTAAACGGATCGCCCGACGCGCCAAAGATAAGGGTGGACGGACCGTTCCTGGCACCACCAAAAACCTTGGCACGCGCCGACCGATAAGAGAACAAAAGTTTATTTAGCGTAGTGTGGGTAGTGGGGCTAAGGTACCTTAGTAGGCGAAGGAAGAGGGAGGGAAGAGGGAAAAAACCTTATTTTGACTTCGGTGCGTGCATGCGTGCATGACTCGCGGGACGGGGGGGTGCGTGGTGGGTAAGAGGAGGGAGCTTGTTTGGTAGATAGGGTTGTAGCGGTGGGGTTTGGGGGGGGGGTTGGAGTTGGGGTTGGGGGGGGTGGTATCATGGGTTATGGTGAAAGGTGATTTGGTGGGGCTGTGGTTTTTTGGCTTGGAGTGGTTTAGAGGTGGATGGAAAGAATTGGGGTGCTACTGCCGGCGGTGATTTACTGCTAATGAATGTTACTTTACACACTTGAATCTCAAATCTCCCCAAAAATTCCTGGTGAGGGAATCTGTGATTGGGAGACCTCCTATACTAGGTGGGCTATACCCACAACCGCAACCATACAAATCACAGTTACCTACCAACGTACGGAATATTATCTTCATAGCTACATCTTAGTGTAGGAGTCATGACTTTGCTTAGAGTATCTTATTGGTGAAACGTTATTTCTTGATTTTGGTGGCTGGTGTGACTCTTGTTGGTGGCTCGTAACAACCAACGGATTCGCAGGGGCCGGGTGTTACACAAATCCACCCCGTCAGCCACAGCCTCTGGCTCCCGTGTATGCCCAGATGTCTTGCTTAGGCTGCCCGAAGGCATCCATCCATTGTTACATCCGAAATAAGCCTAACTTACCGCACTTCATATTCGGCCTCGATCCCCAAGATGTGTGTGTGTGGAGATATGAGGATATTTTGTTGGACCAGGAAACAGCGCATGACGTTCTTGACACGAGATACCTGTTGGTTTATCAAAGAAGGTAGAGTGGGCACACCCGGCACTTCCCTACTCGGCGCCTATTAGTACCACTTATCTGAAATTTGAGAAGCATGATGACGATCAGCACGTACTCGACCAGATTAGGCAGAATTGGCCTAGAGGCCGAGAAATCCGTGTAAAGGAGATTCAGATGAAGGAATGAGCGTGGTGGCTTGGAACTTGCTTGAGGGCTTGTTCCGATGGCTGGCCACTGCTGCGTACTCTATTGTTAATATCGGGCCTTCTTCGATATCAAGATGTTAGAGTATAAACGACAGCCCCATTAGCAGAACCAACCGATTGTCCCTGATCAGCAACAGCATTTATGCATAGATACATAAGCGCAAAGCATGTCGGACAATTGTTCTAAACCAGCTGTTGCATGAAGCCATGAGAAGCTGTCTTTTTCGAGTAAACGTACCGAAAGCCCACCTCGTACATGCCGGCACATCTGCGCGTTGTGAGGGAATATTACCCGCCTGCATGTTTCGGGCCTTATCGTTTGTTTTTGATAATCCGAGCAAGCCATGAAGGTTTGACACTTTCTTGCACGTGTGCAATCTTAGCCACCGACGTAGCAGGCGAAGTTGGGGATCTCAGGTATTTACGTTGGGGGCTTTATTCGGTGCTGACTCCGGACGTAACGATGCGTGATGGCTTAATCGCTGGTACTTGGGAGATAGCCTAAGGTATTTTTGATATGGTTTTTTTTCGTGGTTCGAAACAGATGTAAAGTAGTGATACTCGGTATCTTGGGGTTTCTGGGCAAGGGTTTTGGTTTATATCGGTGGTATCCGCTCGTCTTCTCGTCACCATCAATCTAAATTCCTTCCAATATCACAGTTCAAGAAGATCTTGCTCGTCATGGTTATCCAACTGGCGTTGGTGCCGCTTCTGCTCACCTCTTCAGTCGCTGCATTGCTTGTTTCCAGAGTCACTGATATCGCTCCCGCTGTTGCGCTTGCTTGTTCCGCTGGCATCGCTTTTTCGATCTGGCTCGTCTGGGTCTCTTACATCTTCCCATTCTACGTCTCCGAGCTCCGCAAGGTTCCCACGATCCCGGGATTCCCACTCTGGGGTCAGTTCAGCACTATCATCACCCAGGAAATCGGTGTTCCTCAACGCGACTGGCACAAGAAGCATGGCCCGATTATTCGGTATTTCTTCCCGTTCGGCGCAGAAAGGCTGTCAATTGCCGACGACGAGGCTCTCAAGCAAATGACGGTCAAGAACCCATACAACTACCCTAAACCGGACAGAGCCAAGCAATGGATGGTCAGGATTCTTGGCGAGGGTGTCTTGCTCGCAGAAGGAGATGCTCATGTACGACAAAGGAAAGCACTCACGCCTGGCTTTTCAATCCAATCCATCCGAGCGCTTGCACCAGTCTTCCAACGCAAGGCGCTTTTGCTCTCCAATTTGTGGGAAAAGGCCATGACTCGTGAAAACGTCAACGTCAAGTCTTTTGAGGTTTTGGAATGGCTGAACCGCACCACACTCGACATCATCGGAGAAGCTGGCTTTGGAACAGACCTGGACTCCCTCGAACATCCCGAAACACCCATCCGAGAGGCCTACCGGCTAGTCTTTGCTTTTGACATAAGCTCGCGAGTCTTGCACGGCCTTGCCGCCTTCATCCCACTCACCAAATACCTCCCGGCAAAGATGAACCGCGACATGCTAGCCTCCCGCAACATCATCCTTAGTAAAGCGACCGAAATCATCAAGGAGAAACAAACAGTCACACACTCGAAGGACAAAGACATTATCGCCCTCATTGTCCGCGATAACATGAAGACCACGTCCGCGTCAGGCGATAAACTCAGCTTTGAAACCATGCGTGACCAGGTTATGACCTTTCTCGGCGCCGGCCACGACACCACCGCCACCGGCGTCGCCTGGACCCTCCACCTCCTCTCCACGCACCCAGAAATCCAGCAAAAGCTCCGCGATGAGGTTAAACAGCACATGCCCGCTCTCTTCTCCCCAGCCACTCGCCATGATCCTGCCATCCTGGCAACCATGGATCCAGACCACCTCCCCTACCTTGACAACATCTGCCGCGAGTCACTGCGCTACATCCCACCCATTCCCATGACCGTCCGCCAGTCTCTTGCCGATGACACCCTGGGCGGCTATCTCGTCCCTGCCGGCACCACGGTATATGTCCATGCCAACGCTATCCACCGCCTTCCAGCTTTTTGGGGTGACAACGCCGACGTCTTCGACCCAGACCGCTGGAATGACTTAGGAGACAAATGGTCAGCCAATGCGTTTATGACGTTTCTACAGGGTCCCAGAGGATGTATTGGGAGGAAATTCGCCGAGACGGAGATGAAATGGTTATTAGTCTGTTTGGTGAGTATGTTTAGCTTTGAAAGGGACGAGGAGAGTGTAGATCCAGAAAGTCAAAAGATGTGGCGGTTGGTGCTTAGGCCGAGGGACGGAATTGTGATGAGGGCGACGAAGTTGGAGTAGATCAGTCGGTTTTCAGGCGTTGGGTCAGCTCTATACACCATGTATTCACAAGCGAGGAGTAACACAGAACATTAATCAATTACCTTCCTCACAACCCAGAAGAATCTCGCCGAACTTGACCTATACCCACCTTTCACCGCCACCGCCTCCTCTAATTCGCTATCCTATCACAGTTGTTTTTGTATGACGGTTGAATCCATTAGACCATAATCATTGTTCCATTGAGAAATGTGCATGCTGGAGACAGTGGCGGAAAGCTGGGTGTTGGTAGAGACTAATTGAATTGAGGTGGTAATCTCCGCACCATAGGGCTGAATATATTTACCCGCAGAGCCGCACTCCTATCCAAATTTTCAACAACAAAGAGCCACTATAGAGGATTTATCAGACCCATCATGTCCTATACTCGTGTGCTGAGCAGACATGGCTACATAGTCATATGTTTAAACTACGTGCATTATGTGTGGCGTTGGAGAGGTAGGCGGATATATGTTCCTTCTGTTGAAATATGCTATACATACCTGAATAGGATTGCTCCAAAGTGTGTTCACATTTTGGCCGATTCGTAAACTCAACACCTTCATTCATAGCAGGCAATGAATCTTTCATCTTTTTGAATGTGTTGTGCGTTGTTGCGTGGCGCCTTCTTGTCGCATTAGTCAGACTGCTCACATGCCTGTGCTTCCTGATATATGTTTCTGGATACAGGTGTATAATTTATGGTTCATAGTCAGGCCTTGATATCTGAATATCTAACCCGAAACGTTCCTTCCTACCCCCTTGTTCCCTATTGGCCATATGGCCTATTTGCGTGATTTCTTGATGAGTTTGATAGTTAGTCAGGTGGCTTGAATGTTTCTTATGGTAGGCATAGGGATATCTCACTTCGTTACGCTAACAAAACGTTCTTTTTTCGGCTCGGCTTATCGCATAGCATATTGTCGTATCACCTGTGCTTTCCCGATTACAGGCAAAACCTACAAAAAGCCATTTAACCAGTCACAGTCGCACAAACAATAAAGCCTCGAAAGCGTCACGTACCGCCAAGTTCTACATCGTACCAGCAACCAAACCTCCTGTGAAACCCAACATGTCACAGTCGTATGCAAGTCATATCCGAGAACCTAATACCTCCAACCACAGATTATGCAACCTTCATCATCAACCTAAAACGCCACGATCGAGGTTTTCCGGGGAAATATTCTTCATGTTCTAGAATTTATGTCAAACCCTGTATGACAGCGCTTTTATAAACTTAGCCATACGCCATTAGCTCTGGAAACGCATCGGAGAGGTGGCTGGACACCCTCCACCTTGTCCAGTGATAGGGAAATACGCGCCCCTGTCACCACACTATTCCCTGCTTGTACGACAACGCTATAAAGGCCGAACAACTCCGCTGTTGTCAATATAAGGTTAGATAACTTGCAGGATCAAGCAGATGAACATCAAGGATCTATAAAGTTTGTGCAACCCACCCTCCCCGTTGTTATTGAGGAGTGACACAGCTGCAGTTCACATGAGCTTCTAATGTGGCTTCAGTTGTATGTACTCCGCATGGTAAGGCGACATGCACGACTGGGGCGGAGGCGTATCCACTCTGCAATAATTGCTTCCGATCTTGCGTACTACTTCAAAGGCACTTATGGTGGCTTCATACGACAAAGGGGCTCAAGCGCTTCCTAGCCCAACAAGGAATACCATCCTTGCTTGTACTCCTACCTTTTATTTCTCTGGGCCTTGCCCTTCCTCTTTGAGTGTGACCACAAGCCCCAATGCCAAGGTACGTATCTATACTGTTACAATACCGTACTGTAGTATCGGAAACGGTTTCGATAAGGATGATATGTTCTAGGTGGTACCTGGATGATGTCTTGTGTTCTGAATTCCACCCTCTCCGGAAATTCATCTCCGCCAATGATAAAGAAAAGCTTGTATATGCTACTTCCAGCCTTCCGGTAAACCGGATCGAGTACCACTCGAAATATATAGCATTTTCTTCCCGCACGCCAATTTCCAATCTTCATTGCACCATGTTCTTTGTAGCACTGCAGATGACAAGCTATAGCTTTTAACCCTAGTTCTGTTGTTCAGATCAAGCGGCAATGTAGTCAAAGCTGTTCATGTTTTAGAGCGAACGTTGTATGTTGGAGCGATTATGATATTCGAAGAGTAAGGCTAATGAAGGGTCGGGTGTTAAGAATACTTATCGTTCTAGACATCGAAATCCGTGTTGGCCGTTTGTGGTAGGTCACCTGACAATGCTATCGCCCACGGCATTGAGATACTGCGAGCGATGGCAAGTATCATGATAATGGTCCGAATGATCTTTATGTATCGCTTCCATGCTATCTAGAAACAGGGTCATTGTCTCAGTCGTGCGTTTTGAGCGTTGTATGTACTAAGTATATGGTGTTATTAGTTTTTTTGGTGTTTATATTCTCCAGTATAAACATCCTTTCAAGCTAACCAATAGATGGTGCAGTGGTCAAGCTTCAATACCCTGGCGCATATCAGAGTTAGAGCAATGGATTTGATGACTGCGGCGACTGCACCAACACAGATTAGAACCTCCGGTATGGCGACTACCTAGGTTCGAACTGTTTTGCTCCGGGTTTGAATTATTTTTGACATCTCTTCTTGGCAATTGTTTGCCATTTATATCATAAGCTTGATTTTAAGGACTTTTCTAAATCCTTGCTATCTTTTGGTTGAATTTGAATCCAATTTTTGAGTTTTTGATCTTGAAGTGTCGGAAACCCACCATCATCATCGAATCTGATATCTTAGTTATAGTTATTGCCATACATCAAGTAATGCTATGCCGCAGATCTCGCCGAAGAAATAAGTCGTTCCTAAGTGACGCAAACTTGAGATTATACTAAATGAGTACCTTTCTATCTTTAGGCCCATTCCATCCCTCTCTTCTCTGTACTCTTTCTCTCATCACTCTATACTTCGCTTTGCAGCCTTCTACACTGTATCATCCCTCACACTGCTACAGATGGCTTCAAGCGAGGATGTGCCGTGGGAACTCATGTAGGGACAATGTGGAATTGATATTGAGGGTCGATGTAGGGATCGACATGGTGATTCGAAGAACGGTCGATGGTGTTTCGCCGTGGGATTGTGACTGTGTGGACATGACACTTGGGTAGTGGAGAGTGAAAACTGGAGTGGGGGGGTAAAATTAGGAGCAGCCGGAGTTAAAGGGGTGGAGATAGGGGTGGAAATAGAAGACCGAGAATTAGAACACCAAACATTAAATAGAGAAGATTTAGAACGTAAACAAGTAAGTTAGGAAGAGGGAGATCCTGAATAAATTGGAGTGGAGAGGTAGGGGGTGAGAATTTAGCAAGGGTAAGGGTCAAGAACAGCGCAGCGAAAGTTGATAGCCATCCATAACTCTATATCCCCCTTACTCATATCACTCTTACCCTTCAAATCCACTCGGCCCCCATACTCCTTGTTGATATTCGTACCTCACTCCCGACTGTCTGCATTACATGCCCCTAGTGTGTCACACCTGACTTTCTTTGTATTCTTTCATGTGTTATGTGCAGGCTTCCATAAGTTGCTAGTAGTGTCTATTCCAATCAATTTCTTACTAAAGGAATATACTGGTAAAGAATTACGGCCCTTTGAAGAAATATGAGAGAATAATCTAGGTAACCACTATATGGACACCACCCGCCTTTGCAGACACACCACCTGAACTTTGCATAAACACCACCCCCCGTCACTAAGCCTAATCAGGTAATTGTTCTATCCCTGAAAGAGATTTGAAGAAGAACGCTGGAAAGATCACATAAACAGTCGATTTTTGGTGCGAAAAGCATCTCATTCTCTTTGCTCCTCAGAGCATAATCAAAACCTGAAACATATCTTTTTGAATGCTTCAAATCGCATTCAAATTAACATTTATTTACATCTGAAAAAAGATCATCATGCCGTCTGAAACGTCTGCAATTTGATCATCTCTTGCTTCATCTCTTGCTTCACCTCGTTCTCATCATCGTTCTCGTTCACGTTCTTCACGACTTCGAGAGACTTGTTGAGACTGAGTCTCAGGTATCTGAGTCGCCTGAATAGCCTCGCGCGACGGAAGCTCTTTCACGAGTTCGAAGTCAGACGGCTCTCGCTATGTAGACTCTTCAAAGGCTCGCTATCGTCGCTAAGAGACCCCTGGCCGTACACGATTAGATGAGCCTCGTGACCGTTCTTTCGCCCTGACAATGGCGAGCTTCTGAACGCATAGTATGTCTTTCGAAGCCGTCGTAGCGATAGAAGCAGTGACGACGACGAGTGAAGATGTGACTGACACATCTATCATCTCTTTCTCTTTCGTTGTGTGATCTTCTCTTTTTGAGTCGCTCAAGATCAGAGGTCTTTGTCACGTCGACACGATCACAATAGAGTCAGACTTTCATGATCACGTCTTTCTTGAACTTCTTGAAGCGCTTCTTCCTGACGACGTAGCCTTGAGAATCAGCGTGTTCATTGACTGACTTGATAAGAAGCTCAATTGAGCAGTGAAGACCTTCTGAAGAAGAAAGTAATTGCATAGACATGATGACGGCGTGAGTGAATAGCAATGAAGGTAAAAAATGAAGCGAATATTCAAATGCAAAGATAAACATCGCGATGAATCCTGAAATTACCTGATTAGACTTAGTGAGAAGAGGTGATGTTTATGCAAAGTTTAGATGATGTGTCTGCAAAGGCGAGTGATGTTCATATAGTGATTATCATAATCTATCGCTTTGCAGACTGTACGGCATCGTAATATGCAGTCTAAGCAAAGTTTCATTGCATGACTCTTATCATTTCACTTATCTGTTAAGGTATGAGGGTCAGAAGAAGCATATGTGCATGTGCATGTATATGTATATGATTGAACTACAATACAAAGCTACGAAGGCAGGAAGAAGGTGAGAACTCTGATTCTTTGCTCATCACGACGACGACGTTGACTGCATGACTGTATCGTAGCCTAAACGAACACAGACACGATGACATTGAAGCTTCTGATGCAATAAATCAATTCTAGATGTATCGTATAGATATCGAGATGATCTATTGAAGCAGCGATAGGTGTAAGTGTGTAGATTCTATGGAGGTGAAGATGCCTTAAGCCAACAGATATCTCTGACTAACCCGATTAGGACAGGCTCTGAGCATCACGTGCAATAACAGTCCTTTTGATGCGTACTGTATCCCTTAAACCGTCGTTATCAAAGAGAAAAGATAATCACAACACCATTGTACCAGCGCTGTTAGGAATCGAACCTAATATAAACTAAATCACTCAACGACTCGACCGCAACCAACAGGCGTCCGCCCCCGGACGAGGAACATTTCGCTTCGCGTCCACAGTGGAGGGTCAGCATGGGATTCGAACCAACGCACGTCTCGGGGTAACAACGGAACTTTTCAATACCTGCGGCTAACAGCGCTGCCAAAGAGAAAAGATAACCACAACACCATTGTACCAGCGCTGTTAGGAATCGAACCTAATATAAACTAAATCACTCAACGACTCGTTATGGCTGCCATCCCAGGTATACGGCCACCTTACCTGTTAGGGTACTAGGGAGCCGCGGGAGATGACTAACCAGGCCAATGGGGATCTGGAGATTAATATTTAGATTTCCTAGTGCGAGGTAGAGAAACTGTGCAGTAAACAAATATTTTGGTGGGGTGCCTAAATAGGCTTAGCTTCGTTAATCCTGGGATGGCAGCCATAACGACGGTTTAAGGGATACCCTTCCGTTGATGGGGATCATCAATAAGATGAGATCATGGTCAGCAAGGCTGAGAATGGAAGTTACTATTTTGAGTTGCGTTCCAAAAGGGCCTAGCCTCCTTGAGTTGGAATTCCTCTCCCACAACCTGCAGGGCTAGAGGGTTAAACAACAAAGTGAGGCTGCGCTTCGCCTTCATTCGTCCATCAAGACATAGATCTACCGTGTACGTGTTCTGAATTACATCATAACGCATAATAGCTGCAGATTACATTTTGCACGTCGAAAGGCTTATGAGATTCAATCTTCTGCTTCCTCGAAAGTAAATCATCGCATCTCGTTTGCTAGGATTCGTTCAAAGCATTCGAGGTTCAATTTGCATAAAGCGTTCATGTAAATGTCGAATTTTACATCAGTCCTCTTCTGCAATCCTACCGCCCTGTCTTCAATCTGATCGTCTTAACCCTCAACATTGTTACTGCGACTTCATCTCTTGTACAAGCCCTGGGATTCTTAATTCTGTTTTCGGCCAGTCACAGATCCTTTACCGGCGCCATTATGACCATGTTCAGATATTGCGAGAACCTTGACTGCTGGAAATCAGTGCCTATATGCTACGACGAGCTGTGTACAGCTTGCTTCCGCTCTAACTCTTGGGCGCAGGATATCAAGATAAACTCGAATTGTGAGCTGTTAAACACCAGTAATGGATCTCGCTTTCACAGCCTTTCTTATCTATCTATAGCTGACAGGAATACCATAACAGATGACGATTGTAAGACATTCATGGTAAGCTATTACTATTACCTAGCGAACTGGATCATAAGAGAGAATCTCGCTAACTTTTCAACGCTTACAAGGAACTGTCACATCCAATTGAGACTACATCTTCATCTTCGGCAACGAATGAAACTCTTCATATGGCCGTCAACCAAAAATCTCGACGATCCGTGCGAGGCGTCTCAAGCCTTGCGGCGGCAAAGTCCTTTAACCATTATGATCCTTATTCAAGAAAACAAGAGAAGGATAAAAATAAAAGAAGCTGTATCTCGTGCTATAACAAAAGAAAGGTGACTATATCAAGTTGTTGAGGAGAGGAACGTGACTGATCAGTCCGCGGTCAGTGCGTCATTGAGGAGGAGCAGCTTTGCTGCACGCATTGCGCTGGCAAGCCGATCTATTGCAGAGGACCGATAATGGAGCCATCGATGAGTTCTGCCCGTGTGTCGCTGTCTGGGTGTGAGAATAGCTAAAGAAGAAACTAATGGCTTCTTCAAGAATCTTGGCGCAACTCGGCAATGACAAATATGGCTATACTGCACGGTCCTCTCGAGAACGCTCTGCAAAGGGGACCCATTTTTCATCTGCACGTCAGCTTAGTCGACTCTGTATTTCATAGATGTTTCAATGGTGTAGTGATAACGTCAGATGCTGAAGATGTCACGCTCAAGTCCTGCCCGCTCGCGAAGGACCCATCAAGCCACGAGATATATGAGCTTGATCTGCGATGTTTGCGCGATGATAGTTCCGTCGGCACAAATACACGGCTCGAAAACTTGCTTCGTGGAATCCTACCTTTTACTGAGAGTTACAAATGGGACAATAGTTGCGTGAGATCGGATAGTCTAGCATCCTTTGAGGTATTCAGACGTTGAATATCCTTTGTTCGTGATTTGCTGACAAATTCAAGTCTAGTTGTTGCAGTTTCATTGCTTCCTTAATGCCCTTGCGTAAGTCCCAAACGTGCATACTAAGTTCAAAATTGTGGGAAGATCCTGCAGGACCATACATCATCCTCGAGTTCCAACGTCAACTTTCCCACAAATTGTGCGATCTGTTCACTAAAATTTTCGACGAATTGAAGACATTTTTGCATGATCCACGGGATAAAAAGCAATTTAAAAGACAAGTGTCAATCCTTGCCTTCAATTTGGGCCTCATTTATGAGAGCATTAAGTGTTTTGGCTATGATGTGGGACGATCGGTATACATGGTAGGTAGTATTACTTATATCCTTCCCGACACCTCTGGCTATCTACTCGTCTCTACTCGAGGACTTTACTTTTACCATATTTGTGCTCTGTTTGGCATGCTTGGTCTTTGAACAATCAGGTTGCTAAATGATCCACAGCCTATACTTGAACATTCCAACTCAGGAGCGCTTTCGGCGCTGGCACAGATCAAATTCCTTGGTAATAGCTTCGATTCAAAAGCCTTCTCCACTGGATCGAATATTTTCCCCATTGAGCTACCTGTCTTTTGCCTAACCCTCCAATCAACGGAAGAGGACTCGCACCTCAATATCACGGATGAAACGCGTACTCTGGCTGAAATCCTTACAAGCTACACCACTCCGCCAGGCGACAATGTAGTTGTCGAAAGACCCAGTACATTAGAGACTATCAATTATAGGCAAATTTCATTTGAAAACACCAAGTGTGAGGTGTATGATCTACAACAGCAGATCCAGGAAGAGGAACAAAGGCATGCTATCCGTATGTCAGAGCTGGCAGAGCTTCAACGTGATGCAAACTTGCACTTGGAAGCAAGTTGCAAATCGCAGGACGACGTTCCACCACTTTCTTCCAACGACGCTCAAACCACGCAAGACGGAAACACTCTAGATCCTGAGATGGAAGACCGGCTTTTTTTCAGTCCATCAGAACTGTACCACGAGCCTATTCATGCAAAATCCCACGAACTAGAAGATCCATTTAGCGTCGGGAATACTGTCGATCTTACAACTTTTGATTCTGATCCGAAATTTGCAATGTCCTCTGCTGACTGGTCGTTCCCAAATCAAGGGTTGGTGGAAAAAATGGTAGTGTCGGCAGCTCTCTATCACATACCACCTTACGAGATCTAGACGGAATGCTCAGGCATGTCTGATGCGTTCCTGTTCCTATACAGTCTTGATTCCGCGAACGTTCATTAGATAGCTGCAATATGGAAATGAGCGTGGTTTTCCTTGTTGAATCATAGTCTCGATAATTATCGACACGGACACCTAGAGCAGGCAGATAGTGCACAGATATATCATACCGCTTGACGGGGCGCTATTGACTGATCGTGGAGATTGCCTACTTGACAAAGCCCCCTGGGGAACGCGCCCGCCCAAAGGCATAAATAAGGCCTGCTCTCCCTACGCTTGCTGTTCATCATCTTCTCGATTTCGAGCGGACGAGCTCTTTTTCTCATCCACTCACTTCATAGCTCGATCTTTAGATAACGGGAGTTCTCGACGCCGCTGAGCAGCTGTTAAGCCCCTTGCTTCCCTTGACGGCGGCAAGGCCTGGTGGCAGCAAGGCGGTGCTGAGACCCATCAATGAATATATAAATATTTGTATTAATCGCTTGTGTACATACGAAACGGCGATCGCAGACAATAATAGAGAGTTTACAAATTAGATTCGTCAGTGAGATCTAAGTCACATATCAGGCTTTACAGACACTAAAAACGCAGACACTAAATAATATTCTAAAGTATAGCGAGGAAATTTGTGTCTGTTTATTGATTGCACTCATAGGCCGTCGAGTTCGAATAAATCAACGAGTTGTCTCCTACGCGTCTTGCTGGCATATGAACGCCATAGGATAGACATGGCCAACGGAGTATGATTTTCGCAGCATGCGTCTGGATAAGACTTTGGATCTCAAAGAGCGGCCACCCTGTAACTTGGATGATAACGCTAAGCATCTGAACCAGCGCAAAAGTAATTAAGAATGCGACGGCACACCATAGAATCGCCTTGAAATTTTTTGGTGGAAAACAAGCGGCGGTACAGGAGTAGGATGGAGATTTTGGTGGTTGTAGATACTGGCATGTACACATCCTCCGTTTTCAGGACGGCCTAGGCGAACGAGACTGGTTTCATCATCGAAATGGCATGCTTCTCAAGGCCCATGGAGACATCCATCAACTTCGCCAGCGATCGGAGACCCACTGAGTGCTTTCGTAGTGGAGAAATTTGACTTACACACAAGGCATCCTGCGAAGAAACACGAATTGAAGAACTAATTAGCATTAGAAGGTCCCAGAGCCAACGAGTAGTTCAAAGGGAAGATAAGCATACTAGATCCACCATCATTACCCACTCATCATACTTCACTTGCGTAGGAGTTGATTTTCATAAACAGAACGAAATTTCACAGCAAAATATGCTACAGCCAGAATATTGACTGTCGACGTAATGACATCAACATCTCTGTTGTCGTTCTTGTAATTTAGCTGAAATTGAATCTCGTGTGAAGATAAATTGGCCATTATAAACGGGCTTTATAAGAGAAAATTCCTCGTTAGATCGCTTAATAAGAAATGTAACTACAGTACCCCGCGCTAAGTCTTCGGCTGCGCTCCCCCAACAAACCACCCCCCACCTGCATTCAAACATTAAACCCTCAAATCAAGCTGGGGAACTCCAACATTTGGGCTATTTATTTAGTAGTAT